>ERZ791702.67-NODE-67-length-70575-cov-73.5107_pt1 | contig 70575 bp, 57 predicted proteins | sample MGYA00510050_ERZ791702 | MGnify/ENA primary metagenome ERZ791702 (study PRJEB30046, sample SAMN00715230) | human gut metagenome | study: EMG produced TPA metagenomics assembly of the A metagenome-wide association study of gut microbiota in type 2... | reverse complement strand
GGCCTAAGCAGATAGCACCCACAAAAGCAAGTACACCACCAACACTATGTACGATGGCAGAGCCTGCAAAATCATGGAAGGCAGCACCGAAGGTGTTCATCATGAATGAACCTGCCTCACTGTTGCAAAGCCAACCGCCACCCCATGTCCAGTGACCCTCTACAGGGTAGATAATCAATGAAATGAAGAATGAGTAAACGCAGTACATGGAGAACTTGGTACGTTCTGCCATAGCACCTGAAACGATGGTAGCACTAGTAGCGCAGAATACGGTTTCAAACATCAGGAAGCCTTCAGTAGGAAGACCGGCTGCATTTGTATAGAAAGACAAATCGCCGAAGTTAGGCATACCGATGAAACCGGCACCATCACTACCAAACATAAATCCGAAACCTACGAACCAGAAAAGAACAGAGCCGACCATAAAATCGACAAAGTTCTTAAACAAGATGTTCGCGGTGTTTTTACTACGGGTAAAGCCCGCCTCGCAGAGGGCAAATCCCGGCTGCATGAAAAAGACCAACATGGCTGCCAAGAGCATCCATACGGTATCTACTGAAATTCCTAAATCCTGTACACTCATAACATAAAATCTTTAAAGTGTTCTTTAAACCTGAAAACTATTCTCTCTCCTCCAATTAGCATTTTATTTCTCCTGCTCAGCATTATAGAGAGCGATGTCGCCTCTTTCACCTGTACGGATTCTTATGGTATCCTCTACAGGAATTACAAAGATTCGACCATCACCAATCTCGCCTGTACGGGCAGCCTCCTGGATGGCATTAATCGTTTTCTCTACGTTCTTGTCGCGCACGACAACATTCAGCAACACTCGCTCGATACTACTGGTATCATACATGACACCACGGTAGATTCGAGCCTGTCTCATCTTGCCCTCTCCTCTTACATCGTAGTAAGAGAACCACTCGATGTCGGCGGCAAGCAATGCTTCCTTTACATCCTCAAACTTAGTCTTACGGATGATTGCTTCAATCTTTTTCATGTTAATCTCTCCTATTAATTAATTTACATTTTGTTTATTTTCTGGTGCAAAGGTACGATATTTTGCTTAATATTTCGCAACATTGCTTACTTTTTGATATTAATATTTTCATTTAGTTATTATTTTGCTTAGTTCTCTTTAAAATACGGAACAAAATGAAAGCAAATTACGCATTATTCGTTTCATTTTGAAACAAGCAATAAAAAAGCCGCTTGAAAGGCCCGAAAGACCCCTCAAGCGGCAAACCTAAAAACAAACTCTCAACCCTAAAACTAGGGTCACTTTATTATTTAAACTTAATCTTATACCCGTATTTCCGCATATATCTGAGTTTTATAACGGAAATTTTATTTTGCCTTTATTTTGAATGTAAATTCACGATCAGCATAATGGAGACGATACTTCTCCATAGGCTTGGTCATCCAACTGTCGATGCAGCCCAAAGGATACTGGCATTTCTGGATATGCAACTGCACGAGTCCCTTATCCACCAGATCACCACTGTGTTGTCCCCATGCATGCGTCTTCTCGATACCAGAATCCAAATCCTCTACCAGATAAGGGATGGCACTGCACTCCATAGGTTCATACCCCTCGAAGGTAATCCCCTTGCCGGTGGTTGGATTAAAGATAGAGAAATAGCGGATATCGGTATGGTTACCACTCTCCTGCGGACGGATATATGGATAATATTCATCCTTCACGTCAGACTCGTACTTGCCGATAAAAGCAGAAGAATGACGATCTACGTAGTTCTCTTCAGGACCTCTACCATAATACTCGAGCTTAGAGAAAGTAGCAGGCATCTGCAACTGCAGACCGAATCTGAACAGATCGGCAACCTGAACCTCCTTGTCGGTAGTCATCTTCTGGGTAACATTCACCTCGCCCGCAGCACTGATGTCATAGCGGAGCATCAGCTGAGCTTTCACATCAGGCATATCGAAGAGAGCTGTCAGCACCACATTGTCCTTACTCACATTTTTGTCGAAAGACTTCAGAATCATCTGCGGGTTCTTCCATACCCTCATCTCCTTCTGCAGAGATGCTCCATAGTCATTATCGGTTGGAGCACGCCAGAATTCCGGAGTCATACTCTCACGGAACTTCAACATCAGTTCACCATCTACATCGAGATAATCTATCATACCCGTCTTCTTGCCTATGGTAACAGACATTCTCTGTGCGCTGACCTTCACATAAGAGTTGGTTTCCTCCACCTCCATACTGCTTGTCTGCTGCACCTTACCCTTCTTGGTTGGCGCAGCAGCAACAGCAGGAACCGCCGGTTTGGCAAACTGATAATCGCTGATGATAAACTGCTGGCGAGCCATCACCTGGCCCTTGTCTACCAGCGGCTGTGTGCCATCGCTTGCAAAAGCAAAGTTAAGAACAATCTCCTCCTTTGCATGCTTCGATTCAGCCTCAGCCACCGCATACTTCAGTTCATCACTCTTGATCAGTTTGGTAGCCTGAGGAGCAATACCCTTTGTTTCAGGAATCTCAACTGTAGCCAGTTTCACACCATTGGCATAAACCGTAGCAGTCAGGTTCAAGTCATCGATATTCTTGAAGAAGTTCTCGTTGTAAACCTTGAAAGCACCATTCACAGCATCCAAGTCCTTGATCCATACATTCTGATGATAGTACTGAATCTCGTAAGCATGAGGATTCAGACGGCGGTCTGGAGCAATGATACCATTACAGTTGAAGTTATAGTCACTTGCCGGATAGCGGCCGTAATCTCCACCATAAGTAAAGATTTCCTTACCGGTGATAGGACTCTTGTCACGAATGCCCTGATCTACGAAGTCCCAGATATAGCCACCCTGATACTTAGGATACTTACGGATGAGGTCCCAATATTCCTTGAAACCACCTTCCGAATTACCCATAGCATGAGCATATTCGCACTGGATGTATGGTTTAACACCATCACTCTTGCAATATTTCTCACTCTCCTCGTAGTCGATATACATCGGACAGTAAATATCAGTCTTGCTGTCATAACCGCCACGCTCATACTGAACAGGACGGGTCTTGTCGAGCGCTTTCACCCAGTCATAGGTCTTTTCGAAGTTGATACCGTAACCACACTCATTACCCAAACTCCATACGATGATAGAAGGGTGATTGATAAAACTTTTCACATTACCTTCATTGCGCTCGATGTGAGTCTGGAGATACTCAGGGAACTTAGCGAGTGATTTTTCCTCATATCCCATACCATGAGATTCGAGGTTAGCCTCAGCAGTAAGATACAGTCCGTATTCATCACAGAGTTCATACCAGCGAGGATCGTCAGGATAATGGCAGGTACGAACCGCATTGATGTTCAACTGTTTCATGATTCTGATATCCTGAATCATGCGCTCTACACTTACCACATATCCACCATCCGGATCTATCTCATGCCTGTTGGCACCCTTAATCAGTACAGGCTTGCCGTTCACCAGCAACTGGGCGTTCTTGATTTCCACATTGCGGAAGCCCACCTTCTGCGGAATCACCTCCGCTACCCCCTGCTTATTCTTCAGAGAGATGTATACCTTATATAAATAAGGTGTCTCAGCAGTCCAAGCCTTCACCTTCGGTACTTTGATTACACCCTGAGCTCCGGTAGCCGACGCTATTTGCTTGCCATCCTTATCGCACAAGGCAACAGTCACATCAGTCTTGCCGCCCTTCAGCGCTATCTGATAGTTCAGGATACCATCCCGATAATTATTCATCAAACCGGCATCAAGACGGATATCGGCAGCATGAAGTTTCGGACGTGCATAGAGATAAACCTCACGGGCTATACCAGTAAAGCGCCAGAAGTCCTGATCCTCGAAATAAGAACCGTCGCACCAGCGCATCACCTGCATAGCTATCAGGTTCTTGCCCGGCTTCAGATACTTGGAGATATTAAACTCGGCAGCCACCTTGCTGTCTTCACTATATCCCACATACTTGCCGTTCACCCAAAGGGTCAGGTTGCTGGTAGCCGAACCTACATGGAAATAGACATCCTTGCCCTTCCAGTCCTTAGGAAGTTCGAAGGTACGACGATAAGAACCCGTATAGTTGTTGAGTTCGCTGATATAAGGAGGATTTGGGTCAAACTGGGTAGCCCAGGCATAACCGACATTCTTATAAGTAGCATCTCCATAACCGTTCAGTTCGAACAGCCCCGGTACAGGGAAATCCTTCCACTCCGAATCGTCATAGTTGGCTGCATAGAAGTTGGCAGGACGCTTGTTATGATCCTTCACGAAGTTAAACTTCCACATGCCTTCCATCGAAAGATAGTTGGCCGACTTCTTCTTGTCAAAACTCTGTGCTTTGTCAAGGGTCTCGTATGCGAAGAAAGCAGCACGGCGAGGTTCGCGGTTCTGCTGGTTGATATCCACATTATGCCAGCGCGACTCGTTCTGAGCCGCCACGCCATTGCCGACAGACAGCAAGGCGAGGCAAAGCGATACATTTGCTATATTTCTGATGCTCATATCTGTTTATTATTTTCTGAAAAACATAGAGTTATCTACTGGTGTAAACTTCTGTTCGCTGTCCTTGCGCATTTCAATGCCGAGACTGCTCCACCATGAAGGCCAGCCGCCAACGATATTGCTGAGGAAAACCACCTTGAAAGGATGCAATCCCTTAGCCAATGCTACAGAAGTATCATGATTGGTACCAGCCTTCACATCCCCCTCGTTGCTGATCATGAGTTTGTTATCAATCCAAACCTGCTCCAGACGGGAAGAGAGATAATAGACACCATCCTCCGGAATATTGATGTAGCCCTCAGCGATGGCAGCATAATTATTGGCACCGCGCAAGGTAGCAGCATCATCCTTCTGCTGAATCTTCATCTGCTCCAAGCCCTCGATGTTAGCACACTCCCAGGCAGCATCAGCCCATTCCAGCTGGTCAACCTTCAGATAGTTGCCCTTAATGCGCTTCATCTGCAACCCAGGTTTTGCGCCCTCCACCTTAACAGCAGGAGCATAAGTCTGCTTCTCAACATCAATGGTTCTGATACGGCTCATCTTGCCTGAAGGCAATATGGTTGCTATCTTGATGATGGTGTTTCCACTCACCCTGATAGGCTCTGCATAAGCCGAAGAAGAAGGAGTTGGTGTACTTCCATCCAATGTATAAACCATCTTCATAGGACGCGAGGTGGTAAAGGTTACCGCAGTATCCCCAGTAATGACCACCTTATCACAAGAACCGAAAGGCTGCTCAGGCAATGGGATATGATAACGGATATGGCGCTCGTCCAGACGAACACAGTTTGCATCCAGTCGGCGGCAGAAATCCTTGAAGTTTTTCCTGCTCACTGGCGACCATGCAATCTCAGAGAGAGCAATGGCACGAGGATACATCATATACTCCATCTTGGCATTGGAATACATATATTCCGACCAGTTGTTACACTGAACGCCCAGGATATGATGAGCCAGTCCCAACGCCTTGATGGTATCAGGTACCGGATTATAATTATAGGTAGAAGCCAGATATCTAGGAGGACTAGGAATGGTTACAGGCTCCACCTTACTGTCGCCCTGATACCAGTCGAGATACATACCGTCGCTGCCCGGCGTCATGATGACATCATGCTTCTGCATGGCAGCCTCGATACCTCCTTCCGTTCCACGCCATGACATCACGGTAGCATTCTCACTCAATCCGCCTTCCAGAATCTCGTCCCATCCGATAATCTTTCTGCCACGCTTCTCCAGCATCTTCTCTATGCGCTTGATAACGTAGCTCTGCAGTCTTTCCTCTGCCGAATGCTTTCCTTCAGCCTGCAAACCCTCAGTCTGAATACGCTTCTGACAGGCAGGGCAGTTTTTCCAACTGGTCTTCGGACACTCGTCGCCACCGATATGGAAGTACTTACCTGGGAAGAGAGGAACGATCTCACTAAAGATGTCATCCAGGAAGCGGAACATATCTTCCTTGCCCGGACACATCACGATATCCTCTACCCCCCAAACAGTTCTCAACGACCACTGCTCACCTTTGCATGAAAGATAAGGATAAGCAGAGATAGCTGCCATCATGTGACCAGGAAGGTCGATTTCCGGAATCACGGTAATATAGCGCTTGGCAGCATAATCCACAATTTCCTTAATCTGCTCCTGGGTATAGAAACCGCCATAAAGAGAGCCATCGCCCTCGGTACGGATACTGCCCACAGAAGTAAGTTTAGGATATTTCTTGATTTCGATACGCCAGCCCTGGTCTTCCGTCAGATGGAAGTGCATGGTGTTCACCTTGAACATAGACATTAGATCCAGTTGCTTCTTCACATTCTCGACAGAAATGAAATGGCGGCATGGATCGAGATGGAATCCACGGTAGCCGAAGCGTGGAGCATCCTGGATATCACAGCATTGTGCTACCCATTTCACCCCATCCACCCGGGTTGCGCTCTCTATCTGGGCAGGGAGTAACTGCATGAAACTCTGCATACCATAGAAGGCGCCCTTGGCGGTCTTCGCCTTGATAACAACCCCCTTGGCGGTTACGGTAAGGCGATAACCTTCCTCGGCAATTTTCAGCGAAGGAGAAATCTGTATAGAGATATTCCCCTTCTTTCCACCTACCGTTACCTCATAACCTGTAGAAGCCTTCAGTTTGTCTGCCATGTACTGGGCGATATTTCTGCCTTCAGCCGTCTGGTAAGCGATTACCACCTTCTGTGGCAATACGAACTCACCTTTCTGTACCTGAGTCTTCACCGGTATCGGGATAATATTAATATCGGCAGCAGATACCGGAGAGGAGATACCACCCAGCATCGCTGCACAGGCTACAAACGAGCCTAATAAACGATTGAACTTTGCCATGATTTAAATATATTAATAAGGTATTACAATGGCTTGTACTCCACGAAAGCCTCCATGGCCTCATAGCATGCCAGACCCAACTGGTCGTAGAGCGATGCAGTAGCACGGTTACGGTCCTCGGCTCTCTGCCAGAACAGACGCTCGTCGTTGCCTAAGAAAGGAGCACTCTCCATCTGCGACTGATGCTTGAGGATAGAGTTACGCTTTGCCCGCAACTCCTCAGGGCTCAATGGAACACACATTTCGATATTCTCAATCTCCCATTCTGCCCAGGCACCACGATACATCCAGATGCGACAGTCCTTCAACCATTCTGCACCCGCTTTCTTCTCTTCGTCGATAGCTGCCAGAACGGCATCAGTACACTTCTTGTGGGTTCCGTGAGGATCAGCAAGGTCGCCGGCAACATAAATCTGATGCGGCTGCACCTTCTGCAACAGAGTTCTCACTACCTCTACATCCTTCTCGGTCATAGGCAACTTTTCTATCTTGCCGCTCTCATAGAATGGCAGGTCGAGGAAGTGGACATGGTCAAGCGGAATATCATTATAGGTACAAGCGGTACGAGCCTCACCACGGCGGATCAGTCCCTTGATGGTCAGGATATCTCTCGTATCGAAGTCACTCTCCTTCTTCTTGGCAAAGAAGGTCTTGATTTCCTTATATTTATTAGAGATGATACTGTCTTTTGAGTCTGCAAAAAGCTGGTTGAAACCATTGATAAAGTGCATGAATCTTGTTACTTCCTCATCACCCACAGCAATGTTTCCTGATGTTTCGTAAGCTACATGCACATCGTGGTTCTGCTGTACCAGTCGGCGGATAGTTCCTCCCATAGAGATAACATCATCGTCTGGGTGTGGAGAGAATACGATAACCTTCTTAGGGAATGGAGTTGCACGCTCCGGACGATAGGTATCATCGGCATTCGGCTTACCACCTGGCCATCCGGTAATGGTATGCTGCAAATCATTGAAAATCTTGATATTGGCATTGTAGGCAGAACCATAGAGTGCCAGAAGTTCACTCAGTCCGTTCTCATTATAATCCTTATTGGTCAACTTCAGGATAGGCTTACCGAGTTTCTGGCAGAGCCATACCAGTGCCGAACGCACCAGTTTATCACTCCACTGGCATGAAGTTACGAGCCATGGATGCTCAATACGTGTCAGATGATGAGCAGCACCCAGGTCGATGACAACATGTGCATTCGGATGAGTCTGGAGGAATGATGCCGGTAGGGTATCTGTGATAGAGTTCTCCACCACCTTCTGCATAATCTCTGCCTTCTCTTCGCCCCAGGCTGTCAGATAGATGCTCTTGGCTGAGAGTAAGGTAGCGATACCCATGGTGAGCGAACATGGAGGAATGGTTTCCTTGGTCTGCTCACTGTTCTCCATCTCTTCGCGAGAGGTATTGCCGATGAGGATGATACGGGTCATCGACTGGATGCCCGAACCTGGCTCGTTGGCTGCAATATTACCCGAACGGCCTATACCTATGAGGGCTACATCGAGACCGCCGAAGGTTTTGATACGCTGCTCATAAAGACGGCAACTGTCCTGTACGGCATCCTGTGCCACAAAACCATCCAGTGTAAAGATGTTCTGCTCAGCCACATCCACATGATCAAGGAAACGCTCCTTCAACTGGTTGATGGTACGGAGAGAGCTGTCCTTCTGGAGCGGATAATATTCGTATGCATTGAATACAACAACATTGCGGAAGCTCAGGGTCTTCTCGTTGTAACGGCGAACGAGTTCATCGTATACAGAATAGAGAGAAGAACCGGCACCCAGCGCCATCACATAGAATTTGCCTTCCTGCTGGGCTGCCTTGATACCAGCTTCTATTTTATCCGCTACATGACTGGCACCTTCTGCCATAGAGGCAAAGATATCTGTATGAATCTTCTCCATTCTGGAGATTTCAGAATATTCTACAGTCGTCTTTGGCTTGTAGAACTCTACAGGTACTTTATTGAGTACGATTTGCGAACTAAGATTGAGTCTCATATCTTTATCTATATTTAAATCGGTTATATTTTCTTTTTTAAAAATGACGGATTAGAGTTCAGATGCCATTGCTGCAGCACCCAGGATGGCAGCCTTGGCACCATCCAGTCCGCTCATCAGGAACTTAGCCTTACCTTTATATAATGAGAGCACATGCTCGTTATATGCTTCTTCAATAGGACGGAAGAGCAGATCGCCAGCCTGTGCCAATCCTCCGAAGAAGATAAAAGCCTCCGGGCTCAGAAAGGTAGCTATCTCTGCACAGGCCTTGCCGATTCTTGTACCGGTTTGTCTGAACACTTCCTGTGCCAGTGTATCTCCTGCCATGGCTGCCTTATAAACTGCATAAGATGTAATTTCTTCCCTTGGAATATTTCTCAGCTCAGTTGCCATGGTTGATGCTTCAAGCATGGCCAAGGTAGTACGGACCACGCCTGTAGCCGAACAGTAGGTTTCCAGACAGCCCTTTCTGCCACAGCCGCATGGTCTTCCGTCAGGATCCACTACCATGTGTCCCAACTCACCGGCGAAACCGTCGCAACCATAAATCAGCTGCCCGTTAGCCACGATACCCGATCCTACGCCTGTTCCGAGAGTGAGTTCTACGAAGTTTTTCATACCAACCGCAGCACCATATTTCATTTCTCCCATAGCAGCCGCATTTGCATCATTGGTAATAGCAACCGGAATGCCCAGTTTCTCTGCAAACATGTCAGCCAGCGGTACAATACCCTTAGCCCATACCAGGTTTGCTGCATTTTCAATGGTTCCCTTGTAATAGTTACCACAAGGAGCACCGATGCCCATGGCACGAATTTTCTCCATACCACCTACCTGTTCTACTATCTGCATCACAGCTTTTACCGACTCCTCTACGTATTGTTCCACGCGTTGGAATGTCTGGGTCTTGATTGAGGTTGTAGCTATTATTTCTCCGCCTCCATCAACGATGCCGAAAACGGAATTGGTTCCACCCAAATCCAAGCCAATCACTAAAGACTTTACATCGTATTCCATACTTCTTTTAATTAATAGGTTAAAATCGAAAAATAACGAGGAGCGATACAAACTTTTATTTATTAAATTCTTTATTAACGCTCAGTTCGTTACTAAAATATTTTATTTTGCAAAGTTACTAGTTTTATTAAACACTGCAATGAAAATAGCGTTAATATTTCTAAAACAGAAACATTTTTTATACTTTGAGCCTTCTTATGGCCGAAATACCTGCACTTCGCTCGCTTCTGACGCCGATTAAGTGTAACCCCCTTTTGTGCACTTACGTATCCAACCTCTCTATATATAATAAGGTATAGGATGAAACAGAATGTTCGAAAACGACGAAAAGTATACTATTTTTCGCCATTTAAGTTTTATTAACAGCAAAAATATTGCACCAATACAGAAAAACCTTATCTTTGCAACTAAAAAATATTAGTTATGAAAGCTGACTTAATAAAATATCTTAGAAAGATAAACAAAAAGCCCTCTGTTCAGGGCAAGCTCCTGGAGCAGTTTATCTCTCACGGAGCCTCCACCATCCCAGAGATGTCGAAGGCTATCGGAGTTAGCTTACCGACAACAACAAGTGCCCTCAACGAGTTGATAAAAGAAGGACTCGCCAGAGAGATTGGAAAGAAAGACAATTCTTCGGGACGCATCCCGATGGTTTACGACCTCGTTCCAACAGCAGGCTACTTCATCGGCGTCAATCCTGAGATGAACTGCCTGGCACTTGCAGCAAGCGACTTCGCAGGCAATCTGATTACCGAAAAAACAAGAGTGCCTTACGTATATGAGAACTCTCCTGAAAACCTGGAAGAGATAAGCAGAATCATCAATGAGTTTATCGAAAGCCTTCCTGTTTCAAGAGAAGAAATACTTCAAGTTTGCGTGAACGTGGCTGAGCGCGTGAATCCTGTACAGGGAAATGCCTACAACATGTTCACCTTCCTGAAAGAATCATTGGCCGACAAGTTGACCCAGCTCATACAGCTACCTGTATGTATCGAGAACGATACCCGGAGCATGGCTTTCGCTGAGTTGATTAAGGGACAGTGCAAAGGCCTGAAAGACGCCATCTTCGTGAACGTATGCTGGGGCATCGGAATCGGAATCATCATCGACGGCAAACTCTATTACGGCAAGTCGGGATATTCTGGCGAATTCGGTCACATGACTGCCTACAACAACAACATCATCTGCCACTGCGGCAAGATTGGTTGCATAGAAACAGAAGTTTCGGGCAGAGCACTCAAAAGGAAACTCATCGAGAAGATAAAGGAAGGAAAGACTTCCATCCTCTCTGAAAGATTTCTGAAAAAGAATGAAGACCTATCACTCCAGGATATTCTGGACGCCATAGCAAAGGAAGATGTACTGAGCCTTGCCACACTGCAGCGCATAGCAGATGAACTTGGCAAACAGCTGGCAGGAGTCATCAACATCTTCAACCCTGAAATGCTGGTCATCGGAGGTGAAATGTCGGTTACAGGCGACTACCTCACGCTACCGGTAAAGATGGGTATCAAGAAATTCTCTCTCAACATCATGAATGAGGATTCTAAAATCGTTACCTCAAGTCTGAAAGGTCTTGCAGGAATCACGGGAGCCTGTCTGATGGCAAGATACCGGCTTCTGAATGAGAACATCAACAAATAAGGATTTTAAACAACCAATACAAAACCAATTTTAAGTATGAAGAAGTCTCTTCTTTTTGCACTATGCCTGGGGCTGGCAACCATAACAGCTGCCGCCCAGCGCAACTACAGCCAGGTAGACCCCATCCAACCTGTGCCAACCGCCAAGCAGGTGGCATGGCAGAAACTGGAAACCTATGCTTTTATCCATTTTGGCCTCAACACCTTCAATGATAAGGAATGGGGATACGGAAATTCGGATGTAAAGACCTTCAATCCAAAGAAACTGGATTGCGAACAATGGGCAAGAACCCTGGTTGCAGCGGGCATGAAAGGAGTCATCATTACAGCAAAACATCACGACGGCTTCTGCCTCTGGCCTACACGCACCACAGATTACTGCATCCGCAACACACCTTATAAGAATGGTGAAGGTGATGTGGTAGGAGAACTCTCCCTAGCATGCAAGAAATACGGTTTGAAATTCGGAGTTTACCTCTCGCCTTGGGACAGACACCAGGCAAGCTACGGTTCTCCCTACTACCTGAAGCTCTACCAGCGCCAGCTCAAGGAACTTCTGAGCAACTACGGCGAACTTTTCGAAGTATGGTTTGACGGAGCCAACGGAGGAGACGGCTGGTACGGCGGTGCCGAAGAAAGCAGAACCATCGACAGAAGGAACTACTACAATTTCCCTAGAATTTTCGAAATTGTTGACAGTTTACAACCCAATGCCATTCTTTTCGGTGATGGCGGACCGGGATGCCGATGGGTAGGAAATGAAAATGGATTTGCAGGCGAGACCTGCTGGTCTACAATACCATCCAACACCGTCTATCCAGGCTTCAAAGACTACAAACAGTTGCAGTTTGGATGGGAAGACGGCGACCAGTGGACACCAGCTGAGTGCGATGTTTCTATCCGCCCGGGATGGTTCTACCATGAGAAAGAAGACAGTAAGGTAAAAACCGTTGAAGACCTGTGCGATCTCTACTACAAGAGTGTAGGACACAACGCTACCATGTTACTCAACTTCCCGGTAGACAAGGATGGACTCATCCACCCTATCGACTCTGCAAATGCAGTAAACTTCCACAGGAAAATCCGACAAGAATTATCTGTCAATCTACTGAAAGGCATCACACCTAAAGTAGACAGCCAGCAAGGCAAGCACATTGGCAAGAATATCACAGACGGCCAGTATGACACCTTCTGGGCTTCTAAAAAGAAAAAAGATGCCTATATCGAGTTTCAACTCGGAAAACCAAAATCTATCACACGCCTCATGCTCCAGGAATACATACCTCTGGGGCAGCGCGTAAAAGCCTTCTCAATCTATTACGAACAAGGCAAAAACTGGGTAAAGCTCGACCCTAAGGAAGAGACTACCACTATCGGCTACAAGCGAATACTTCGCTTCGATAAGATTACTACAAGTGGCATCCGCATCGTAATCGACGATGCAAAGGGATGCCCTTGTATAAACTCTGTTTCAGCATTCTAATAACTAGAAAGAAGTACGAAAAAATTTTTAACTAACAATAAATAATAGCCCTATGAACAAAAGAGCAAATTTGTATTTTGCAGCGCTTTTAGGTGCGATGTCACCTCTTTGCACTGTTTCTGCATTGGCTGCTCAAAGCAATTCTACCATTGCTACAGCTACCCAGCAGCAAAACTCATGTACAGGTACTGTTAAAGACGCTACCGGAGAACCTATCATCGGCGCAACCATCAGAATCGAAGGTAAGACCGGTGGAACCGTAACTGACCTGGATGGTAACTTCACCCTCAGCAACATCGAAAAGGGTGCCAAACTTACCATCACTTATGTGGGTTACAAATCACAGACCCTCACATGGAGCGGTAGTCCGCTCAACATCACTTTGCAGGATGATGCCAACATGCTTGAAGAGACCGTAGTCATCGGTTACGGTACAGTAAAGAAGGCTGACTTGGCAGGTTCTGTGGCAGTTTTGGACAGCAAGAATTTCAAGGACCAGCCTGTTGCACGTGTTGAGGATGCCCTCAACGGACGTATGTCTGGCGTGCAGGTAATGTCAAGCGGTGTTCCTGGTGGAGCCATGAAGATTCGTGTACGTGGTACCAGTTCCGTAAACAAGAGCAACGACCCTCTCTACGTAGTAGATGGTATCGTTCGCGAGACAGGTCTTGAGGGTATCAGCCCTGAAGATATCCAGAGCATCCAGGTATTGAAGGACGCTTCTTCTACAGCCATCTATGGTGCCCGCGGTGCCAATGGTGTTGTCATGGTACAGACCAAGACTGGTAAGGCAGGCGCAACACAGGTAACATTCGATGCAAGTTTCGGTTTTTCTAATGCATATAATGTACCAGAAGTGATGAGCACCAAGGACTATGCAAATGCTTTGGTTCAATATAAGGGTGCAGACTCTGATGCACTTGCAGACTATATCAGTGGTGCTAATCCCGGCATCGACTGGATGGACCAGTTGCTCCATACCGGTATTACTCAGAACTATAAGATAGCTGTTTCTAAGGGTAACGAACAGACTCAGACCTACTTTTCTGCCAACTATATGGATCAGGAAGGTGTTGTAAGAGATACCAAGTCAAGACGTTACGCAGTAAAACTGAACATTCATAATAAACTTTTCGATTGGTTGGAATTAACAGCTGATGCAAACTTAGCTCGCACAGAGAATAGCGGTGTAGGTTTCGGTCAGAATCAGTCTAACCCTATTTGGATAGGGTTGAATTACTCTCCTACCATGGAAATGTATACTGCAGCAGGTAACTACAATAAGGATCCATACAACTGTATACAGGAAAACCCATATGGTGTGATTCACCAGAATCAGAACGACCGCCAGCGCAATATGGTTACAGGACACGTTGATTTGAAATTCAACATTCTTCCAGGTTTGACATTCACCACTACAAATGGTGTCGATTATAACGACTACAAATGGTATGATATGTCATCAGCCAAGGTATTAGGTAGCACCAACATGAGCAACAATAATGCACAGGTGATAGCTCTCCAAAGTACCAATAATTTGACCTACATGGGCAAATGGGGCGAGCACAATCTGACAGCAACGGGAGTTTGGGAGGCTACTCGTAACGAAACCCGCACCATGAATATCGAAGGTAAGAATGTAGCACAGGAAGTTCTTGGTTACTGGAATGTAAAGAATGCATCAAACCGTGATGCAGACAATGGCTACAGTAAGTGGACCATGCTCTCTGGAGTAGCCCGCGTCATGTACAACTATGCCGACCGCTACATGCTGACCGGTACATTCCGTGCCGATGGTTCCAGCCGTTTCACCAACAAGAAGTGGGGGTACTTCCCATCAATTGCAGGTGCTTGGACCGTTTCTAACGAAAAGTTCTGGAAACCTATCAGAAATGCAGTAGAATATATGAAGATCCGCGCCAGCTGGGGTATTATCGGTAATCAGAACATTACTCCTTACTCAACATTGGCAAGTCTTAAAGCAACTTCTTTCAACTATGGTACTAACACCAACTATACTGGTTACTGGGCAGGCGGCATTGCTACCCCAGACTTAACATGGGAGAAGGTTAAACAGCTTGATTTCGGTATTGATCTCGGATTCCTCGGCAACCGTTTGAGCGTAGGTATCGACTACTTCTCAAAGAAGACTACAGATGCTCTCCTCCAGCAGTCTTCTACAGGATACCTTGGTGGAGTTACATACTGGACCAACGCAGGTGAAGTAAGCAACAAGGGTTTTGATATCAATATTAATGCCCAGATTATCCAGACCAAGGACTTGCAGTGGAGTTCTAGCCTCAATGCCAGCTACCTGAAGAATGAGGTAACAAAGCTATCTGCACAGACTCCACGCCTCTATGGTGAGAAACCTGCACCAGGTACCGTTGACCCATGTACTATCATCCAGGAAGGTGAAGCTATTGGTACATTCTACGGTTTCAAGTGGGCAGGTTTGCAGAAGAACGACAAGGGCCAGTGGGTAGATACATATTACAAGAGCAATGGTACAATTACAACTGATCCTGATGCAAGTACCGACCGTTTCATTCTCGGTCACTCAAATCCTGACTTCACATTCGGTTGGAACAATACGGTAACCTACAAGAACTGGGACTTCAACATGTTCTGCAACGCAGCCTTTGGTGCAAAGCGCCTGAATATCGTTCGCTACGTAATGAACGCCGAGGTTGGTGCTTCCATGTTCGTTACCGATAAGGATTACTTCGATAATGTAGGTGTTACAATGCCAACAATCGGTGCAGAGAACAAAACCTATGGCAATTCAGACAAGTGGCTTGAGAATGCTAACTACTTCCGCTGCGAGAATATCAGCATTGGTTATACTTTCCCACGTTCAGTGCTTAAGTTTGCAGACCTTCGCCTGACACTTTCTTGCCAGAACCTCTTCACCATCACAAGCTATAAGGGTATGGATCCAGCTGGAGCTTCATTCAGCGACAAGAACGTCGATAACAACAATGGTATTGATATGGGTGTTTATCCTAACCCACGTACTTTCACCTTTGGTGTTCGTATGAACTTCTAATCGGAGCTTGTATGATAAAATAAAGTATTCTAATAACCAAAATATTGAATAAAATATGAAAACAAAGATATATTTAGGCTGTTTTCTTGCAGCGTCATTGCTTGCAGCAACCACTTCATGCAGCGGATTTCTTGATGAAGATCCTAAAGGCCAGATGGCTCCAGACAACTACTTCACCTGCCAGGCTGACCTTGACAATAGTATCAACACCATATACGAGAAACTGAACCAGACACAGAGTTGGACCAACCCTATGTACCCACAGTGGCAGGGTGACGATATGACCGCCAATCCAGGTTCAAACAAGCAGGCAGTAGCAGCCCTCGATGGTTTCAGTTCTGATGGTGCCAACAAGGGTGTTACAGATGCTTGGAATCAGCACTATGGTCTTATCAAGGCATGTAACTTCGTTCTTGAAGGTGCAGACAAAACCCCTACATCAGAAGTAGAGAAGAACATCGCCCGTGGTAATGCGCTTTATTGGCGTGCTTACGGCTACTTCTATCTCGTTCGTGTCTTTGGCCCTTTACCATTGATTACATCCACTAGTCTTTCAGTTCAGGACTGCGGACTTTCAAGCGTAGAGCAAGTATATGATCAGATTGCAAAGGATTTGGAGGAAGCAGAAAAGTTGCTACCTATCAAATACGAATCAGCACCACGTAATCACGATGGTATTGATGCATGGGTTACAAAGCAGGCTACACAAGCTACCCTTTCTGCTGTATATATGGCAATGGCAGGTTACCCTCTCAATAAAGGCAGAGCCTATTACCAACTTGCTGCAGAAAAAGCTAAGGCTGTAATCGATAACAACAGCACATATGGTTTCTATCTCGATGATAACTGGAGCCATGTTTATTCTATTGCCCACAACTACAACAAGGAAACTCTTGTTGGTATTGACAACAACTGGGCAAACGGTTCTTGGGATCATGATTCTGAGTTGACATCATGCAACCGTTTCGAAGGTCTCGGTGACGGCGGCTGGGGTGACTCTTGGGGTGAAATCAAATTCTGGACAAAATTCCCAGAAGGTCCTCGTAAGGATGCTATCTATGCACCAAAGGTAACTTTCCAAAAAGGTACTGAGATTTACAAGTCGGTTTATTGGTGGGAGATCTCTCCAGAAGATGTTTGGGAAGCTATCGAAATGGAAAAAGATTCCAAGAAATTAGAGGAACAGATTAAGAAACTTGACGCAACTATCAAGGAAGAGTCTGGCAAGATAGCTGCCGGTGACATGAAGGAAGGTGACAGAACTATCAGAAAGGAAAATGGTATTTACGAAAAACATAAATTCTTCAAGGGCAAGCCTTTCGTAGAAGCTAACCACCCTATGTTCTCTATCTACACAACCAATTGCGACCCTTCTGATTCTAATGTAGAGCTCAAGCAGCCTTACGACTATACGAAGCCTAACTATACCAACATGACTAACGGACGCCGTCACCGTCTGATCCGCTATTCTGAGGTTTTACTTTGGTATGCTGAGAGTGCAGCCCGTGCAGGTATGGACTTGACAGATGCAAAGAAGTACTTAAAGCAGGTTCGTAAACGTGCCGTTACAGACTACGAGAACGTAACTCTTAGCGATGGTACAACTGTTAAGATTGACGCTATGAGTGCTGATCAGCTTGCTGATGCTTGCTACATTGAGCATGGTTGGGAGGTTGCCGGTCAGTGGACACAGATGGTTACCCGCCGTGCAGACGAGCTCCGTATGGACGAACTCAAGAAAAACTTCGACTACCGCGTTGCTAATGCTCCTATCGTTGTTGCAAAGGATGCTAAGGGCAATGAAGTTAAGGTTAAGGAAAGTGTGTCTGTTAAGAATAGCACTTGGCAGGGTGAGAATAGTATTTACTGTCCTTACCCAACAACAGACGTTGAGAAGAACCCAAACTTGAAGAGGTAAACTTTTTAAATAATCAATTCATAAGCTAGTCACATGACTTGTCTACTTTCCAGGTAGTATGACTCATGTTAAAACATCAAGAGGGAATGCCAAGTGAGTTGGCATCCCTCTTTTTGTTGTTTTGATAAATATTTTAAACATTATGGCTAATAATTATCTATCTTTCAACCGATCTTTGCTGGCGATGGCTGCCCTTCAAGCCTTGCCGCTATCTCTCTTTGCCCAGAATACAGGCGAAAAACCAAACATCCTGTATATCATGTGCGATGACCACGCCATACAGGCTATCAGCGCCTACGGCAGTGCCATCTCCCAACTGGCGCCTACCCCAAATATCGACCGACTTGCAGAAAGGGGAATGAAATTCAACGAGGCTTTCGTTGAAAACTCGCTTTCTACACCAAGCCGTGCCTGTCTGATGACCGGTCTCTACAGTCATCAGAACGGACAGCGCATGCTGGCAGAGGGCATCGATTCCACCAAAACCTTCTTCTCTGAAATGCTGCAGAAGGCAGGCTATGAGACGGCAATAGTGGGAAAATGGCACATGTCATGCCGCCCTAAAGGTTTCGATTTCTATCACATCCTCAACGACCAGGGACAATATTACAACCCGACCTTCGCATCAACAGACCATTACGGAGAATACAAGCAGGAAATGGGATATGCCACCGACCTCATCACAGACCATGCCATCGAATACCTCGACCAAAGAGACAGTAACAAGCCATTCTGTCTGCTGGTTCATCATAAGGCACCCCACCGTCTGTGGATGCCTAGCACCAAGTATGTTGGGAAATACGGCAAAGTAAACTTCCCGCTACCTGAAACCTTCTGGGACGACTATGCGACCCGAGGCTCGGCTGCATCCACCCAGAAGATGACTATCGGTGAATATATGGAAATGGTACGCGACCTGAAAGTGCCCGAAATGTACGACCCTTCTACACCGGAAGGCAGAGACTCGTATGCCGGACTCATGGGGGAGATGAACCGCATGACACCGCAGCAGCGCGAGGCTATTGATACCTATTACATGCCGAGAAACAGAGAATTCCTGAGCAAGAATCTCACGGGTAAGGAACTGGTAGAATGGAAATACCAGAACTATATCCGCGACTATATGGCAGTGATTGCTTCGGTGGATGAGAGTGTAGGCCGACTCCTGACTTATCTCGATGAGCATCATCTCACGGATAATACCATCATCGTATACACCTCCGACCAGGGATTCTACATGGGCGAACACGGCTGGTTTGACAAGCGTTTCATGTATGAGGAATCATTCCATACACCGCTCATCATCAGCTATCCTAAGCATATCCAGCCTAAGAGCGAGTGCAACCAGATGGTACAGAACATCGACTTTGCTCCTACCTTCCTCGACCTGGCGGGCTTGAAGAAGCCTGCCTATATGCCGGGCACTTCGCTCCAACCATTGTTTGCCGGACAGCCTGTAAGAAAATGGCGTAAGAGTCTGTATTACCATTATTATGACTACCCTAATTATCATTTGGTACGCAAGCACGATGGTGTGAGAACCGAGCGCTACAAACTGATTCATTTCTACGGAAAGGGTGGCGAAAGAGCCGTTCCAGAAAACAAGTATCAGTGCCAACCGGGAACTTCAGAAAACTGGTGTTTCGAATATCTCAAATCCATCAACTACATCACCGATGATGCCGATATTGACTACTACGAGTTGTATGATATCCAGGTTGATCCGAAGGAGCTGCACAACCTCTACGGCAAGCCTGGCATGCAGAAGGTAGAAAAGGAAATGAAGAAACTCCTCGCTACCTATCGCAGGAATCTGAAGGTAGATGAGTAAAGGAACCGAACAAAATAATATTGATATGAACAAGACAATATGGCTTACAGGGGTAGGTTTGGCGTATCTTCCTACCCTGCTCTGTGCAAAACAGAACACCCCGCCCAACATTCTCTTCATACTGTGTGACGACATGGGATATGGCGATCTGGCTTGCTACGGCCAACCTTATATCCACACGCCTAATATAGACCGGATGGCGCAGGAGGGAATGAGATTCACCCAGGCTTATGCCGGTTCTCCCGTCTCGGCTCCGTCGAGAGCTACCCTCATGACGGGTCAGCATACTGGACATACGCATGTGCGTGGAAACAAGGAATACTGGAGAGGTGTGCCAATGGTAAAATATGGCAACAACGAGGAGTATTCTGTCGTAGGACAGGAACCTTACGACCCGCAGCATAAGATTCTGCCCGAAATCATGAAGGACAAAGGATATAGAACCGGCGTATTCGGGAAATGGGCTGGCGGATATGAGGGTTCGGTTTCTACTCCCGACAAGCGTGGCGTGGACGAATTCTATGGCTATATCTGCCAGTTTCAGGCTCATCTCTATTATCCTAACTTCCTGAACCGCTACAGTCGTGCAATGGGAGATACAGCGGTGGTAAGAGAGGTAATGGAACAGAACATCCAGCATCCGATGTTCGGCAAGGATTATTTCAAGCGCAAACAGTATTCTGCCCGCATCATCCACGACAAGGCACTGGAATGGATTGACAGTCAAGACAAGGAACATCCTTTCGTAGGATTCCTTACCTATACCCTGCCGCATGCCGAACTAGCCCAGCCGGAAGACTCCATACTGGAGAATTACCAGAAACAGTTCTTTACCGATAAAACCTGGGGCGGATGGGAAGATTCGAGATACAACGCTGCGGTTCATACCCATGCACAGTTTGCCGGAATGATTACCCGACTAGACCAGTATGTGGGCGAAATCTTCGCCAAGCTGAAGGAGAAGGGACTCGACAGGAATACCGTTGTCATCTTTACTTCAGATAACGGGCCGCATGAAGAAGGTGGTGCCGACCCGGAGTTCTTCGGTCGTGACGGTAAGTTGAAAGGTCTGAAGCGCCAGTGCTACGAAGGCGGCATCCGCATACCGTTTATCGCCTGGTGGCCTGAGCATATCAAGGCAGGAGCGGTGAACGATACCCAGTTTGCCTTTTACGACCTGCTGCCTACTTTCTGCGATTTGGCTGGCATCAGAAACTTTGCCAAGCGTTATACCAACAGAAAGTTGGCTGGTGATGGTTTCGACGGAATCTCTATCGCTCCTACCCTTTTGGGCAAGGATGCAGAGCAGAAACATCACGATTACCTGTACTGGGAATTTCACGAAACCGACCAGATTGGCGTGAGAAAGGGCGACTGGAAACTGGTGGTAGTAAAAGGCGAACCGCGGCTCTATAATCTGGCTTCCGATATCCACGAAGACCATAATGTGGCGGCAGAACATCCTAAGATTCTTACCGAACTCCTGGCTGCCATCAGAAAGGAGCATCGAGACAGCAAGGATTTCGAAATTACGCTGCCAAAGTTCTGATTTTCTCTCCCGGTTACAGAGAGATAGAGATTACAACTAGATTCAAGAAAAAATGATGAACGACAACATAGCAAATCCCTTTGCCAAGCCACTGTATGTAATGCTGAAGCCTGCGGGTGCCCATTGCAACCTGGCATGCAAATACTGTTATTATCTGGAGAAGAACAAGCTCTATCCCACTGCTCAGCGACATCTGATGAGCGATGAGATGCTGGAACAGTTTACCCGAGAATATATAGAGGCGCAAACCATGAACCAGGTGCTCTTCACCTGGCATGGTGGCGAGCCTCTGCTGCGCTCCATCGACTTCTACCGCAAGGCTTTATCCCTACAGCAAAAGTATGCTGGAGGCAGGCGCATCGACAACGTAATTCAGACCAACGGCACGTTGCTGACCGATGAATGGTGCGAGTTTTTTGCCCAGAATCATTGGCTCGTAGGCATCTCTATCGATGGTCCGCAGCCTTATCATGACCATTACCGGCTGACGGCTGCGGGAAAACCATCGTGGCAGAAAGTGATGCAGGGCATCAAACTGCTGAAGAAACACGGGGTAGAATGGAATGCGATGGCGGTGGTAAATGCCTATAATGTCAATCATCCGCTGGAGTTCTATCGTTTCTTCAAGGAAAACGGCTGTCAGTTTCTGCAGTTCACACCTATCGTTGAGCGACAGACCCGACATGAGGATGGCCGTACCCTGGCAAGTCTTGCCGACAAGAATGAGATTCCGCTGAGCGAGGCATCAGTTACGCCGGAGCAGTGGGGCTACTTTCTCTGTGCAATTTTCGATGAATGGGTTCGGAAGGATGTGGGCAAAATCTTCGTTGAGATTTTCGACTGCACGCTGGCAAACTGGATGGGTGTTTCTCCCGGCATCTGTGCTTATTCCAAGGAATGCGGTCATGCGGGAGTGATGGAGCACAATGGCGATGTTTATTCCTGCGACCACTTTGTTTTTCCGGAGTATAAGTTGGGCAATATCCGTGACCATTCGCTCATCGACATGCTTTATGGTGAGCAGCAGCAGGAGTTCAGCCGTCTGAAACACAGTTCTCTTCCCCGCCAGTGCAAGGAGTGTGACATGGAGTTTGCCTGTCATGGAGAATGCCCAAAGAACCGCTTCATGAAAGATAAGTATGGCGATTCCGGTCTCAACTATCTCTGTCCGGGTTATTACCATTATTATCAGCATGTAGCGCCCTACATGGATTACATGAAGCAGGAACTCATGGCGCAGCGCCCACCTTCGAACATCATGAAAGTTGTACTGTAAGCATGACAGATTCTAAAAAAACAGCAAAATACTTGGAAAAAAGTCAGAAATATCGTACCTTTGCAGGCAAAAAGCAATTTTACGAATATGAAAAGAATCAAAATGCCACTATTGGCAAGAATCATCATTGCCATCCTGTTGGGTGTAATCTTCGGCAATTTCTTCAATGAAGCGGCCGTCAGAGCGTTTCTCACCTTCAACGGCATCTTCAGCCAGTTTCTGGGCTTTATGATACCGCTCATCATCATCGGTCTCGTAACACCAGCCATTGCCGACATCGGTCACGGAGCCGGAAAGCTCCTTCTTGCCACCGTGGGCATCGCCTTTGCCGACACCATCCTGGCTGGTCTGCTAGCCTATGGTACAGGTTCGGCACTCTTTCCACACATGATTGCCAATTCTGCCCATGTGGCAGTAGATAAGGCAGAAGAACTCAAACCCTTCTTCGAAATCAAGATACCTGCCATGGTAGATGTGATGAGTGCACTTGTGTTCTCGTTCATAGCTGGATTGGGCATTGCCCACAAAGGCAGCCGCACCATGCAAAAGATTTTTCAGGAATTCAAGGAAATCGTATCAGGTGTCATTGCCAAAGTCATCATTCCCCTACTGCCCCTTTATATCTTCGGCATCTTCCTGGGCATGACTTTCTCCGGCGAAGCCTACCACATTCTGCTGGTCTTCGCACAGATTATCCTCGTGATTCTCGTGCTCCATATCGTCATCTTACTTTACGAATATCTGTTGGCTGGCGGCTTGTCCTACAAGAATCCTTTTAAGCTGTTGCTCAACATGTTGCCAGCCTACTTCACGGCACTTGGCACATCATCATCAGCAGCCACCATTCCGGTAACTCTGAAGCAGACCTTGAAAAACGGCGTCACCGATGGCATTGCCGGCTTCACCATTCCGCTCTGTGCCACCATCCATCTCTCGGGATCAATGATGAAGATTACCTGTTGTGCGCTCACCATCTGTCTCATCAATGGTATGCCTTGCAATCTCCCCCTCTTTCTCAACTTCATCTTCGTGCTCGCCATCTGCATGGTAGCAGCTCCGGGAGTTCCGGGAGGAGCCGTCATGGCAGCGCTAGGTCCGCTAGCCTCAGTTTTAGGTTTCAATGCTGATATGCAAGCACTTATGATAGCCCTCTATATTGCGATGGACAGTTTCGGCACCGCCTGCAATGTAACCGGCGATGGCGCCATTGCTATAGTCGTGGATAAGATATTCAGAAAGGATAAATAAAAAATAAAAGAGGGTGCGTCATAAGTCTGTGACGCACCCTCATCTTTATATAAATCTCTCTCTATTTCTAAAGTGATTCATATATATATTATGTATATCGTATGTTCTATTCTTACTTGCTCAAGCTAACAGAATGGCTCATGTTAGTCATTTCTGGAATTGAGTTTACTACGTGTTTCAAGAACATGCCCATGCAAAGAACCATACCTGAAAACATAACTGCGGCGAAAGCCATTGTAAAAATAGTCATCATAATTATTAACCTTTTTAAAATTTATTATTTGTTATTCCTTAAACACGAGTGCAAAGTTAACACTTTTTTATCGAATAACAGCATCTTTTGCCGAGAAATATCATTGCAATATGTCTTTCTTGATATGGGTCAACCACTTGTTTTTAGCCTTAAAAATGACATTTTGCTATCGGATATGTTGTTTTTGTGGCAATAATTTATATATATCATTTTTCTCGCTTTGTTATGTGTGTAACAAGATAGGGCTTCCTGTCAGATGATAAGAAGTCAGAATCGAAGTGAAAGCCAATCATCGAGCTTCACGTTCTGAAAGGTATGGATGCCCAGTTTCTCGGCAGCCTCACAGTTTTCCTGCAGATCATCGATGAAGAGAGTTTCATCGGGATTGATGTTCGCCAGCCTGATTACCTCCTCATAGATGTGGGCATCAGGAACACTAAAGTTTTAGAACTTAATCCAGGTCAGCTTCTTCCAAATTCCCTCGAAAGGACCATGGGAGTGATACTTGAGCCAGAGGTTGGAGAAGAGGCATTGTACTACCACCATGGCAATACCCACAAAGAAGGCATAGGTGATGCCGAGCTTCGTCTGGAGATTGAAACCATAATAGGCAAACAGTCCGCAACCGATGATAGACTGGAGGAAATAGTTGGTCAGACTCATCTTACCAAACTGGCGCAGGAACGACAATCCCTTTCTGAACCATTCCTTTCCGTACCACAACAAAACGAATCCTGATACTACAAACGAGAGGATGAAGAAGTTGTAGATAGGATAAAGCCAATTGTTCCATGTTTCCATGTGGCGCACATCAGCGATGCCTCCCACAATCAATACCAGGATGGAAACCGCCAGCACCTTCTTCCACAAAGCCAGGTTGTTGTTCTCATTGTAGAACCAACGCTTTCTACCCACCAGCATTCCGAGTACGAAAAGGCAGATAGTCTGCGTATGTCTTCCCTTCATCAGGCACCAGTAATAGGTAGCCACCTGTCCGTATCGCAGGTTACTGTAGGCATTCTCCAGGAAGGTGCCGTGCTGATGACCATTATACATATTTCCATACACCTCTCCCAACGACGATGCATCTACCTGCCATCCGGTAATGAGGGAGTAGATTTCTATCGGCTGGATAAAGAGAAAGGCAACCACCCACCAGAGCCATTTGGTAGGAAGATAACTCAATGGGATGAGAACCAGTCCATAGATGGCATAGGAGAAGAGGATGTCGCCATCGAAGAAGGCGGTGTTCACGATACCGAGCATTGCCAGGAGGAACATTCGCCAGGCGAATCTACCCGAAAAGCAATTTCCACGCTGCTGCTGGTTATCGTTCATGATGAAGAAGCTCAATCCGAAGAGCAGGGCAAAGATGCCATACATCTTTCCCGACAGCAGCAAAGCCAGCACATCTGCCATCCAATCATCACACCCCAGCGTGTAAGCATGCGCTATGCTTCCATCGTACATATTGAAATGCTCCACAGAGTGATAGAGAATAATACCTGCTACGGCCAATCCTCTCAAGGCATCAGCCACGTCGATACGACTATTTTTCAGTCCTAATGTCTTGTAAAAATTCATTTTGATATTATTTGTTAGTTATTATGAGCCCACAAAGGTATAACATTTTATTGGAAAAAGAGAATAAATCAGCCTTTTCCTTAGTTATTCGTCAGAAAAAGTGTGGGAATTTGTTGATTATTCGTTAGAAAAAGTGTGGACTTCTACAGATATTCGTCAGAAAAAGTGTGGAGTTATTGCGATTATTCATCAGAAAAAATGCAAATTAACACAAAATTATTCAACGAATAAAAGCTTCGATTCTGACATTTCCGTCAGAATCGAAGTGAAAGCCAATCATCGAGCTTCACGTTCTGGAAGGTATGGATGCCCAGCTTCTCGGCAGCCTCGCAGTTTTCCTTCAGATCATCGATGAAGAGAGTTTCATCGGGATAGATGTTCGCCTGCCTGATTACCTCCTCATAGATGTGGGCATCAGGTTTTGCCAGATGCATTCGCTGAGAGAGGAAGCAATGCTCAAAATAATCCTCTACCCCATGGTTCTGATAAGGGAAGAGATGCTCCACGCAATAATCCCAATGTATATCAATGGTATTGCTCAAGAGGAAGAGGCGGTAACCAGCCTTCTTCAACTGCAGGAGTCGCTCCTTTTTCTCATCAGGAATCTCCACCAGCATCTTGTTGGCAGCATCGATGATTTCTTCATTCGTCACATCGGTCCCTGTCAACTTACGGGCTGCATCACAGAATGCTTCGGTGGTAATCATTCCAACACCCAGTTTGCTCATCAGCTTCATCCCTTCACTCTGAGGATTCGGATTAGCCAGTTCCCCAGTCCTATCGCCTTGAAAGCCCCGATGCATCCTTCCGGATTGAGCTTCACCAGGACATTACCCAAATCAAATATGATATTCTTGTATTGCATAATCTATACCTTATTATAAATCGCACTTTTAATCTTTAATCAGATACTTACTGCAAAAGTACTGTAAATTCGGGAGAAAACAAATGATTAGGGAAAAGAATGGTGGGAATATAACATTTATTAGTAAAAGAAAAGAATATGACTGCAACTACTTTTCCCGTCTTAATTTTTCCCTCTTTAATGAGTCTTTCCTTTTCAGCACGGATACGTTCGAGCAGCACCGATGCTGGCTCATCGTTGGGATCTTGTGGAACGAGCTTGCCGTGAATAGCAAGGTCGAGTATCTTTTGTCTTAATGCTTTCGTGTCCATTATTATTTGTTATTTTCAAGTTTCTTTACCTCTTCGTTTTCTTCAAATTCTTCAATCCATTCTTTTACCTTTGCTTGAAGCAAAGCCTTATCTGGAAGATAAAGCTGGTAAGCAGAAGCATAGATGTTGGCATCTTTTGGTAATGTCAACTCTACAAGCGCATCGTTCTTTTCTTTACAGAGAAGAATGCCGATGGTAGGCTTCTCAAAATCCTGTTTTACAAATCTGTCGAAGTAGTTGACGTACATCTGCATTTGCCCAAGGTCTTGGTGTGTTAGCTTGTCAATTTTTAGGTCAATGAGGCAATAGCATTGCAGAAGACGATTGTATAGAACCAAATCAACATAATAATTATCTTCATCAAACGTAAAACGTTTTTGTCTTGCTTCAAACAAAAACCCTTTTCCCATTTCAAGCAAAAAAGTTTGCATTTTGTCAATGATGGCATTTTCTAAAGTTGACTCGCTATAACTACTATCAGGCTTCAGCCCTATAAATTCCAATGATATTGGACTCTTAATTATGTCGGCGGGTTTCTCAACAACTTGTCCTTCTGTAGCTAAACGCATTACCTCGTTTTTGTTACGGCTTAGTGCCAAACGCTCATAGAGGCAACTACCTACTTGGCGTTGTAACCAACGATAATCCCAACCTTGTTGTTGAGCTTCAATCTCATAGAAATTGCGTTCTTCGAGATTTGCTATTCGCATTAATATTTGGTAATGATTCCACGAAAGGGTAAACTTAGGAATTTCGTATGCATTGTACACGATTTCTTCTTTTGTAGATTTCGTATGCGTTGCACACGAAATTCGGTATGCAGAATAAAACTTTCTGCAATTGTTCAAAGTTGTTACCGACCATCCTTTTCCATATGTTTCTGTCAGATGTGCAGAAAGGTTTGCTAAAACCTTTTTGCCGTAACTTGCACGATTACTTCCTTGTTGCTCATATTCAACAATATAGCAGCCTATTTATAATATGTATATACCATTGCCGTATTTCTATTCGTTATGGCGTACAACCAACTGTGCAGAAATCATCCACTTCATTTCACGAGTTCATCTACTTCATTGAGTTAACACATACGGCTGAGTTGGCAGAATGAGACGGCTACATTAGCTGAAGGAGTCGAATGCAGTGGCTGAAGGAGTCGAATGCAGTGGCTGAAGGAGACGAATGCGATAGCTGAAGGAGACGAATGCATTAGCAGAAGGAGTCGAATGCGATAGCGGAAGGAGACACATTTGCACATTATTACATAAAGATAGCACCTTGACCGTACTAAACATACAATCAAGGTGCTACAGTACAAATAATCTTCCTCCTCTAATTATCCATCGTTTTGCTATTGCTTATTCCTTAGCTCTTCTATCAAGTCATTTACAATATATGTATCACTCATTAGATGCAAGCCAAGTTCTTTGTCATGTAACATACGGCAAACGTCAGAGTCATAGAATATCTGTAAAGCTCTGTCGGTTGATATATGTAACGTATCGGCTAGTTGCTTTATGATACGAGCGATTTTATTCCATAATAAGAAATCCAACATAATTATATCCTTTCATATGATTTGAATTGTAAATACTTATCAACTATCTCCTGGCTTAAAATGCAAATTTGATAGTTGGGCTTGTGATAAACCAACTGGCGAAGAGTATGCTCAACATCTGCATAGCCATTGATATAGGCTTCTACCGCATCAATTACACGGTCGTCAGCCACTCCCCCTTCAATGATGCCATACCCACTCCAAGGCTGCTTTCCTTTTCTGCTGTCAACAATGAAGTCGAGCCATTCCTTATCGTAAGCATCAAATCGTTTTACCTTGCAGTCTTGTGGTATAGCGAACTCATAGGTGTTCACTATAGCTTGCTTGGCTCGTCTGATGGTCTTGATACGGACAGCCCATTTGGAAGCTTGTTCAAACAAAGGCGTAAGATAGAAGCCTGGACCGAAATCCAAGTCCTTTCTTCCAATGCTTACTAAAGGATGCTCAACAATGACATTTGAACCATGATATAATATTTGCTTTTCCATTATTCTTTTCTTTCCCAATTTTTAAGAGCTTCGACCACATCACTTGCCACAGCTTCTCGGCTCTCGGTATGTAGAGTGTCATAGCAATCTTGAATGAGACTTTTGATTAGCCCCACCTTATCCAATCGCTTTCTCATTTCAGACGGCGATATACCCATTTTTTGTGCTGAAGCCTCGATGGCCAACACCGTAAAGGCGAGGCGTTCGAACTCTGGAGCACTTTTCTGTAATAGTTCTCTATCTTCCATTCTTTACAAAATATTGTATTTGGATGCAAATTTATGGATTTTCTCTGATATTCCACTCAATTTCGGAGTTAAATAAAGAAAAATAGACTGATTTTGCTAATTTCTCTGCTGATAATGGAAGAAAAATCATCAGCTACGAAATTGTCTATCAATTCTTCAAGACTGATTTCTTTGGTAGAATCGCCAGATTCTGAAAGACTCATTGTCCTCATTGTCAACCATACAAATCGACCAGTCCCTGAATGGTGATTTTTACTTGTATCAGCAGGGACTGCAGAACCATTAAAGATGAATTGCCCTAGATCATCCCTATGGTAGGGTGTCCAGTTTTGTGTTTCTGTTTTTAGTATCAAAAACAATGCAACAACCATCTAATTCATTGATAATCATTCGCTAAATCAACTATAATCTTGTACGAATCTACATCAGACTTTTGATAGCTAAATCTTCCTCTAAGAAACGCTTATATTTCAATTCCATAAAGGTACAATTAGAACCATACAGAATCCTTTGATATTGAAGTTGCAGGCATCTAATTTCAATTCCATAAAGGTACAATTAGAACTTAGATACAAAGGCCTCAGCCTCACTCCTGATGAAAATTTCAATTCCATAAAGGTACAATTAGAACTGTCAGGGCTTTCGATAGTGGCTCTGATGTCCTTCATTTCAATTCCATAAAGGTACAATTAGAACTGCAGTCTTTCTCAGCCTTCTCTTCTGATAAGAAATTTCAATTCCATAAAGGTACAATTAGAACTGAAGGTCTCCTCTACAGTGGTTGTGCCTTCCTTGAATTTCAATTCCATAAAGGTACAATTAGAACTGTAAAAGTCGCTACCACACTCGCCAAATTTATCATATTTCAATTCCATAAAGGTACAATTAGAACTTAAAGGTCATAATGCTAGGTGTAGAGCCTACATATTTCAATTCCATAAAGGTACAATTAGAACTTCCAAGTTTGAGGCAAAAGAAATCAAGGATGATAAATTTCAATTCCATAAAGGTACAATTAGAACATCTCGATTGTTCGGACACCCAAGTTCTCCACCATCATTTCAATTCCATAAAGGTACAATTAGAACTCCGTATTGTATGTTTCTTATAACATCATCATTATTTCAATTCCATAAAGGTACAATTAGAACGGAGCAGTCATATTGAATGGTGAACCCAAATATAAATTTCAATTCCATAAAGGTACAATTAGAACAGCAGCTTTTACTGCATTGGCACCAACTACTTGTATTTCAATTCCATAAAGGTACAATTAGAACTGATTATTTTAACGGTGTTTTGCCTACCGCTCAGTTATTTCAATTCCATAAAGGTACAATTAGAACAGATGCTACGAATCAACTCGCAACAATCATCTTCATTTCAATTCCATAAAGGTACAATTAGAACTTGAACTTCTCAACGGATTCACAAAGGTTGCTTATATTTCAATTCCATAAAGGTACAATTAGAACCCGATTACCATGCTTCATCAGCATATCCATCAGTTATTTCAATTCCATAAAGGTACAATTAGAACGACAAAACCGCCTCCGTACCAATTAGCACGATAAAATTTCAATTCCATAAAGGTGCGATTAGAACAGATAGTGGACCTCAAAAAGCAGCAAATAAAAGCCCATTTCAATTCCATAAAGGTGCGATTAGAACTGCGTTTTCCTCGCTGCTGAAGGTACGGGCTGAAGGATTTCAATTCCATAAAGGTGCGATTAGAACTGATGATGCAAACGTTCCGGCTGTTCGTGTACCTAATTTCAATTCCATAAAGGTGCGATTAGAACACTCAGGTTGCTCCTGATATTGGTAGTACTATTGCATTTCAATTCCATAAAGGTGCGATTAGAACTTAACCCTAATTTGATGATGAACGGCGGTTCTGCATTTCAATTCCATAAAGGTGCGATTAGAACTTGATTAATTATGTTATTAGGAGTACTGCCGCTTTATTTCAATTCCATAAAGGTGCGATTAGAACTTCCTACGAGCCTTCTACTTGTCGTTTTGTGAACATTTCAATTCCATAAAGGTGCGATTAGAACGTTCTGCGTCTATCAAGTTCACTGCAAAGACGTAATTTCAATTCCATAAAGGTGCGATTAGAACAACGTCTAAATTATGTTCTTTTTCACATTTCCGTATTTCAATTCCATAAAGGTGCGATTAGAACGTTTATAACATGAGGGATAGTCTTTTCCTTCTTCATTTCAATTCCATAAAGGTGCGATTAGAACGGTTGCAAGATTCCATCTTTGATTTGTCCGTTGGTAATTTCAATTCCATAAAGGTGCGATTAGAACGGTTACTGTGCATGTTACCGTCTCTTTGTTCGGGTATTTCAATTCCATAAAGGTGCGATTAGAACTACATATTCCTGTGATATTTCGTGATATTCGTAAATTTCAATTCCATAAAGGTGCGATTAGAACTTTCCGAAATTCATCATAATCAATATCTTTAAGTATTTCAATTCCATAAAGGTGCGATTAGAACTAAACTCCTTAATCTCGTAAACAAAGGTTTCTTCCATTTCAATTCCATAAAGGTGCGATTAGAACCAGAGGTTTGACGGCATAGGCAAGGACAAGCATTTATTTCAATTCCATAAAGGTGCGATTAGAACACCGTCTTTGTACTCGTTGAAAGCTACGGAACCCTATTTCAATTCCATAAAGGTGCGATTAGAACATTTTAAGAAAATCTGCTTACCTTAATCACCCTTATTTCAATTCCATAAAGGTGCGATTAGAACTGTAGAGAACGTCAAACTCTTTGTTGAGCCTTTACGAATTTCAATTCCATAAAGGTGCGATTAGAACTTACTCTTATATATTCTCCTCATAGATGTTCTCTATTTCAATTCCATAAAGGTGCGATTAGAACTTTCGTCTGTCTGTTTCATATCTAACAATTTTATAATTTCAATTCCATAAAGGTGCGATTAGAACGTTCGGCTATTCAGAAGCAGAATGATCGTGAAAGTATTTCAATTCCATAAAGGTGCGATTAGAACGCATCTGCTCTACAAGGTAGTATTGAGAACGTCCATTTCAATTCCATAAAGGTGCGATTAGAACTCACTTTCTACTGCTGCGTCTCAGATTGCAGGTAATTTCAATTCCATAAAGGTGCGATTAGAACTTCCAAATCATTTACAGAATTTAGAGAAATTATTTAATTTCAATTCCATAAAGGTGCGATTAGAACTGCACTCATAAACGCAGAAAGTTATAAAAAAATTATTTCAATTCCATAAAGGTGCGATTAGAACTAAATATCAAAATGTTCTATAATAAAGGGATAATAATTTCAATTCCATAAAGGTGCGATTAGAACGAAATATCTGTCAATGCTGCTAATGCTCTGTTGCTATTTCAATTCCATAAAGGTGCGATTAGAACATATTAAGTGCACTTCTCCGGTTGCTATTCATAGATTTCAATTCCATAAAGGTGCGATTAGAACTCTTCTCACGAACATTTGATTAAGCATCGTTCTGTATTTCAATTCCATAAAGGTGCGATTAGAACTGCCGTATCATTTGTACCAGGAGGTGTTATCTCCCATTTCAATTCCATAAAGGTGCGATTAGAACTAACTTTGCTTACGTTTTAAGCCACCCCGAAAGGGGATTTCAATTCCATAAAGGTGCGATTAGAACATCTTATCAATAAATGTGAGTAGGACCATGTCGGCAATTTCAATTCCATAAAGGTGCGATTAGAACGATAATGAAGAACTGCTTCATCTGGCAAAAATCAATTTCAATTCCATAAAGGTGCGATTAGAACTTTTCCATTGTCTGTGCAATTCCGCTTGCGAGGAAATATTTCAATTCCATAAAGGTGCGATTAGAACCAGACTATACAAGCGTTGTCCTCTCATGCTTGCAGGGATTTCAATTCCATAAAGGTGCGATTAGAACGAATGTTTAATGGTTCAACTTGATTACTTGCGAATTTCAATTCCATAAAGGTGCGATTAGAACAAATACCAATTGAGGGAGCCAAGAAGATAGACGTTATTTCAATTCCATAAAGGTGCGATTAGAACTCTGTAGCCAGCTGGATACAATAAATTTCCTCAATGTAATTTCAATTCCATAAAGGTGCGATTAGAACCACTCCTTCAGGCAGTAGGTACACCTGGGAGGCAGATTTCAATTCCATAAAGGTGCGATTAGAACCTGCGTGATTGCTCTCGAAAGAGAACGCATCGTGATTTCAATTCCATAAAGGTGCGATTAGAACCGGTGGCACTCTGCTATTCTATCAAGGATAATGCCATTTCAATTCCATAAAGGTGCGATTAGAACAGTCGCTTGCTGTCCTTTCGCTCCTGCTCCCACTATTTCAATTCCATAAAGGTGCGATTAGAACAGGAATCAAGCGACAAGTTATACATCAAAGATAGCATTTCAATTCCATAAAGGTGCGATTAGAACATTCACTACGAACGTAGTATGGGGTGCGCCAAGGTTATTTCAATTCCATAAAGGTGCGATTAGAACCTCTTCTATGACCTCATTACATTGGTTTTTGGAAATTTCAATTCCATAAAGGTGCGATTAGAACCCACCTTAATGTTCATCGTATATTCTGTTCTCAAATTTCAATTCCATAAAGGTGCGATTAGAACTCCAGATCCTTGCGCCTATATGGATTTTGCCCAGTAATTTCAATTCCATAAAGGTGCGATTAGAACTTACTCAGATTTTGTACTTAATTATGAGCGTAAATTATTTCAATTCCATAAAGGTGCGATTAGAACTTATCAGTTACGACATATTAACGGTAGTTATGTTTAATTTCAATTCCATAAAGGTGCGATTAGAACTTTTCATCACTATTCGCTTTCCTCCTATTTAGGTTATTTCAATTCCATAAAGGTGCGATTAGAACCTTATCGACCTTCTTATACTCGTAAGAATAGTATATTTCAATTCCATAAAGGTGCGATTAGAACCTGAGGTTCAAACTAAGATTCTTCGTACTGAACTTATTTCAATTCCATAAAGGTGCGATTAGAACGTGATACTTCAGCCAGAGCAGTAGACGGTGACGAGAATTTCAATTCCATAAAGGTGCGATTAGAACCGAATTTCCGAGGAAAACGGTGTTGAGTGCTACGAGATTTCAATTCCATAAAGGTGCGATTAGAACTATCGGTTACGGTAGAGAAACTGAAGGACTTCCATTTCAATTCCATAAAGGTGCGATTAGAACTCTTGCAAGACGATTGTTTGATAATTGTGAGTCTTATTTCAATTCCATAAAGGTGCGATTAGAACATGCTCACGGCGAAAGAGGCGATGGAAGTAATTTGTCATTTCAATTCCATAAAGGTGCGATTAGAACAAGCCCCTACCCTACAGTCGGCTGACGGCTCGTTAATTTCAATTCCATAAAGGTGCGATTAGAACACGGTTAAGTCAATAGATATGAGAATTACAATCGAATTTCAATTCCATAAAGGTGCGATTAGAACTGCTCACGGCGAAAGAGGCGATGGAAGTAATTTGTCATTTCAATTCCATAAAGGTGCGATTAGAACTATGAGGGTAGCATCCCTAAGAACACTTACGGGAATTTCAATTCCATAAAGGTGCGATTAGAACAGCCTTTAGTAATCAGTATAAGCCGTTGGATCATATTTCAATTCCATAAAGGTGCGATTAGAACTATGCAATTAATTACATTAGGTAGTGGAAGCTCATTTCAATTCCATAAAGGTGCGATTAGAACCTTATTTTAATGATATAATCGTTACTACCTTTGAAATTTCAATTCCATAAAGGTGCGATTAGAACTCAGGTTCTCAAGCGTCTTATTATTCCCAGATGAGATTTCAATTCCATAAAGGTGCGATTAGAACGTATATACTTACTGCAGTAACTTCTGCTTCAGCATTAATTTCAATTCCATAAAGGTGCGATTAGAACCCGTCCGGCAGACCGGCAAGCGTGGAGCGACACCAATTTCAATTCCATAAAGGTGCGATTAGAACTTTCTATCTTCGTTTCTTTCAGAAAGGTTTCGACGCTATTTCAATTCCATAAAGGTGCGATTAGAACAACAGGAAATCATGTTAGCAAAATGGGAATCGATGTATTTCAATTCCATAAAGGTGCGATTAGAACTCATCAAGCGTTTTACCGCTGATGACTGGAAACCAATTTCAATTCCATAAAGGTGCGATTAGAACTGTTCGCTCTCGCCCACCGCAGCCGTGATGAGTCTATTTCAATTCCATAAAGGTGCGATTAGAACAGTAGATGCTCCTCTCTGAGGATCATAAAATATTATTTCAATTCCATAAAGGTGCGATTAGAACTATTGTATTGTATTATTGTACTCTCGCTGCATGAATTTCAATTCCATAAAGGTGCGATTAGAACTTGGACTCAGTCTAATGCTATTAAGGCTGCTCCTCTATTTCAATTCCATAAAGGTGCGATTAGAACTTCAAGCCGTTACTGATAAGATATTCTATGAGGCATTTCAATTCCATAAAGGTGCGATTAGAACACTATTCTTCAACTCGGCTGAGTTGGCAAGAGATTATTTCAATTCCATAAAGGTGCGATTAGAACACGATATACGTACCAATTAGCTTTATTTTCATTAATTTCAATTCCATAAAGGTGCGATTAGAACGACTATATCCTTATCGAATGCAATCACATGGATTCATATTTCAATTCCATAAAGGTGCGATTAGAACCTCTGAGCTTCTGTACGAATACCTCTGTATAATTAATTTCAATTCCATAAAGGTGCGATTAGAACAATACTTATCGGCAAAACCATATACATAAAATATAAATTTCAATTCCATAAAGGTGCGATTAGAACCAATCTTTGCCGTCATTACTGAATACCTTTTTTTTATTTCAATTCCATAAAGGTGCGATTAGAACTTACCTACCTTATTTGCGCCACTAATAACCATATTGATTTCAATTCCATAAAGGTGCGATTAGAACGGCAGAGATAAGTTAGCAAACTTACTTCTGTTGAATTTCAATTCCATAAAGGTGCGATTAGAACTGGCGCTACAAAATACGGCATTACCCTTGCTACCATTTCAATTCCATAAAGGTGCGATTAGAACCAATGATAAGTAGAACGATAGCAATGAGCATCCATATTTCAATTCCATAAAGGTGCGATTAGAACTTAATATCTTCTTCATCTCTCTTATTGATTATGTTCTATTTCAATTCCATAAAGGTGCGATTAGAACAGTGAAAGCTGAGGAGTAGGCAATGTTCCCACAGAATTTCAATTCCATAAAGGTGCGATTAGAACCCCAGTTTTTAACGCAATGAGTGGGTATCTTCTCGTATTTCAATTCCATAAAGGTGCGATTAGAACGATTACTTCACCTCCGTGTTGCCTCGTGCTCAGTAATTTCAATTCCATAAAGGTGCGATTAGAACCGGTGCTCCTTTTCGTTTAAATAAGTGTACTGCTCTATTTCAATTCCATAAAGGTGCGATTAGAACGATGCAAGAACCTGATTTGATACGTTCTCTTAGATTTCAATTCCATAAAGGTGCGATTAGAACTTTCTCCCGAAAATTCCTACTCTCTTGTTATAGGTATTTCAATTCCATAAAGGTGCGATTAGAACTTATCATTTCGTCTATGATTACGTCTCCTGTTTCTATTTCAATTCCATAAAGGTGCGATTAGAACCGTACGTACGCAATTTAACTAATCAGATACTTTTAATATTTCAATTCCATAAAGGTGCGATTAGAACGTATAAAAATATTTATCTGTTTCGTGCTGTTCATATTTCAATTCCATAAAGGTGCGATTAGAACTCATATTTCCTGCTGCCCCATTATTGGGTTTCACTGATTTCAATTCCATAAAGGTGCGATTAGAACTTATCTGCCGGTTGCAAATATACTTCGTCTACCTAATTTCAATTCCATAAAGGTGCGATTAGAACATAGCAAATATCTCTGCTATAAGGGGCTTATATAATATTTCAATTCCATAAAGGTGCGATTAGAACTCCACTCGATTTCGATAGTTTTGTTTGTCAATGTGATTTCAATTCCATAAAGGTGCGATTAGAACGGGAGTTAGGCCATAAGACCAAACTCCCTTAGATATTTCAATTCCATAAAGGTGCGATTAGAACTTAGCTTTTCACATCGGAAACCGCTTGTGATAACAATATTTCAATTCCATAAAGGTGCGATTAGAACTGCCGGTAAATATACCCTTAAGCAAACCGAAAATTAATTTCAATTCCATAAAGGTGCGATTAGAACTTTTATACGTACGTACGCAATTTAACTAAACAGATTCTTTATATATTTCAATTCCATAAAGGTGCGATTAGAACACGATACATCAATTCTTGCCAATCGCGATTCTTTATTTCAATTCCATAAAGGTGCGATTAGAACCTATGATGACGGACAAGTAAGAGAGTTTTTATTGATTTCAATTCCATAAAGGTGCGATTAGAACATTTGTCTCATCGTCATATGTTTACCGCGCAAGTATTTCAATTCCATAAAGGTGCGATTAGAACATTACATCTCCCGTATCTTGGGAACATGAATATCAAATTTCAATTCCATAAAGGTGCGATTAGAACGCAAGTTGGTGAATTGCTGCCTGTTTTTACTCAGATTTCAATTCCATAAAGGTGCGATTAGAACCCGTTAATCCTTAGGCATAGATGCTCGAAGAATCAATAGGTTTGTGGGTGCAAAGATACAAAAAATCTTCAGAAAAAATGTCGATGCCTAAAGATATTTTTTCTGCGGCCTTACGACAACCAGCCTATTTATGGAGGTTTCAATAAGTCAAAGAACACTTTTGGAGGTTTTTCCGAACCTAGAAACGGAAAAATAGAACCACATCGACAACTCTTTATAAGAAATTATCGGTAGACATTCTTTCTTTTCCAAGAATCTGTTTGTTCATATTATACCCCATTTTATTGGTGAAAACAATGACACTATCCTCGGATTCATCAATGATAGCTTTCATCTTCATTTGCAATTCCCGAAGTTTAGCTTCAGATAATTCTCCCTCCAAAACTGAGTTCTGAATCCAACACAAATACTGGCGGCAAAGCTTCAACATTTTGCCTACTCGTTTCTCACCTACATCATAAACTATAATCACATACATATCACCAATACATTTTAAAAGGTTTATATTCTTCTATTCCTAAAATATCTTTCAGTAGCTTATAGCATTCCAACTTTATAAGATGCTTATAGCTTACATTACGTCCTAAAGAACGATGACGGAAAGTCTCATCATAACGCTCTTCCATAGCCTTTACAAAAATCTTCTTTCCCTTTTCGTTCAAAAGACATTTGTTGAGTTTCTTATCAAAATGACTGGTACTTAAAGCATGCTTATTGAGTACCTTGAAGATGACTCTATCCACGATAATAGGTTTGAAGATCTCGGATATATCCAGACATAACGAAAAGCGTCTTTCTCCCGGAGTATGCAGAAAGCTTATCGTTGGATTGAGCTGAGTTTGATGAACAGCTCGGAGAGTTTCAGTATAACACATCATGTTGCCAAAAGATATGAGAGCATTCACCTCATTCTCTGGCGGTTGCTTGGTTCTTGATCCCATGTTGAAATCATCGATAATGATATCGAATGCAGCATAATATGCCTGTCTGATATTTCCCTCAATTCCCATTATCTCATCTACAGCCTTTGCATCTGGCAAAGTATTACTCAATCTTTTAATAGTATCGATAATATCTTGCAGGTCTTTTCCTCTACGATTATAATAGTTGAGGTTCATAACCATATTCCAAGCTGCTCCCTGAATGAATTTTCGCGCCAATTCTACCCTTTTCTTCTTGTTTTGGTACGCAGATGTTTGTGCCAACAATGCCTTGCCAGAAAGAAGACTTTCCCTTGGCATGAAGCTTCCGGTATAGTTCTCATAATAGTCGAAGAAGTGGACAGGAATACCTTTCTGCCCCAGAAAGTTGAACAAAGCACTATTTGCCCGCAGACTTCCAAAAGCATACAGTTCCGCAACATCCTCAATAGGAATGTATCGAGGTTGCTGCTTAATCTCCGTATTGTCTTCGTTCACTACCACAGGCGTAAACTTCAAGGTGTTGTCTTTGCGTTCCATAATGCCGGGATTGAACAGATAGAAACTTCTTTTCATTTTTCTTCCTCCAATTCGTTTATATAACAAAAATCGAAATAACTACAATTCTTACAGATGCCTTTCTTGACTTTAGACGGGCAAACATCTTGAGAGATTATCTTAATAATGTCTTTAGATATAACCTGAATGTCATCTCTATCGACATCTGTCAAGATTACTTCTTTTGTCTTTCTCAAAAGAGGATATTCCAAGATGCCCTTCACGCCATCTATTCCATGTTGCTCGAAAACATACATGTAATATTTCAGTTGCCATTCATGAGCTTTATCCACCTTATTAGATTTCTTTATCTCATGGATGACCTTGTTCTTGGCATCATAGTAATCTACTTTGATACCATCAATCTCCACTTCCTCATACTTTGATGTACGTTGCGGATAACTTGATTCATGCACCAGCTTTCCTTCATAGACCAAGTCTGATTCTTGTTCCATATTGATACCATTGGCAAACAGCCATAGTTTGCGATGGCAAAGCTGGTAATAGTTGAAATGAGTACCTGTTACTATCATAAGAAATTGTCCTCCTCATTATCTGTTAGATCAATACCTATATCAAATGTATAAAAACCATCACGTATAACATTAATAAAGATTGGTTCGTTAGCCCCTATAGTAATTCTGCAATTTGAATCAATCCTATGTTCTTTCCTGCCTTTATCCAATAAATATACAGGTAAGCTTATGGAATAGGACAGTACAAACTCCATATATTCGGAATAATTGTAAAAATGCGTACACTTAGGCTTAATAATAAAAGCAGTTCCTTGTGGGCCTATATCACGGCTTCTCCAACTGTTGGAATGAGTATCATCATCATTCCATTTCTCAACTGGGTTTATTAGCCAATTATTAATAAACATTTGTTCCAATGATTTTACGTTAGTTTGGGCTTTTACACTGAAAATTGTTTCTTCTGCATACACTTTATTTAGAATATTGACTAAATCTTGTGCAGAATATATACCACATTTAAGTATGTCCATAGTAGACAACAATGCCTTACATGGAATCCATGACTTCTCACTTTGAGAATATGAGCCGTACGGTGCAGGATAGAGAAAGTTGTCCTTGTATGGTATCAATACATACATTTCACCAACAGAATGATCAAATCGACATAATCTTCCTGCTCTCTGCATAAGTCTGTCTATAGGACATACCTCACTAATCATTAGTTCGGAACTAATATTGATACTGATTTCTCCTATTTGTGTAAGAATAGCTATTCCTTTAGCAGTACCATTGCCCCATGCCTTTCTCCCTAAATTATCAAGTAACATGTTTTCCTTATGTTGTTTGTCTTTTTCTGTAAACCTACTGTGATACAGAATTATAGGGATATCTTTGCCGCTTTCCAATACAAGGGTTCTTATTTTCTTGTATACTTTTATGGCTTTATCTACTGTGTTAAGGTAAATAATAGCATTACCTTTTTCTATACAATATTCCAACAAATAGTTTATATCCTGTATATTGTCATATTCTATCTGTTTTCTTATATTGAAACATTTTTTATATCTATCGCTATCTTTGTCTTCCAATATTCTTTCAATGTTGAATCCTGCTTTTCTATATAATTGTAAAGCTGATTCTGGCAAAGACGCACTCATTATCATAACTGGAACTTTCCAATTATGAAGCACTTTTAATAGGAAGAGAATATTGGCAAGGGTAAAATCATCATAGAAATCTGCTTCATCAATAACTACACAAGAGTTGGCGAGATTGCTACAAATCAGATGATGGTTTTCTTGAGTAAAGGTTAAAGACATCAACAAGTGATCAATGGTACATACTGTAATTGGTGTTGCAAGAAGTTTTGCCATTTTTTGTTGAGCCAATGCTTCCGTCATATCCATTTCTCCATTTTGCACTTTCGAATACTTTGAGTACCAAGCACTGGAATGATACAAGCCTGTATCAGACAAGGTGGATGCTACGTTTACAGAGAGAGCATTTGCCGTAAATCGAGTTGGCATAGCTATTACAAGACGATCGGCTTTGTGAGCGGCTATCTGGCGAGAGGCCCATAATAAAGAGGCATCTGTTTTTCCTGCTCCTGTTGGAGCGCGTACAAGCAGAATCTCATTATCCCAATTGTCCTCTACAAGTTTTTGTATCCCCCGTTTGTCAGCAAAGGGAAAGTGATAATCAAAGAACGATAGTTTGGGAACAAATTCGTTATCTTCTTTTGCACTTGCTCTATGGTCGGCAAACTGAAGTAACCCTCTAATAGTGTCAAATTCTAATAACTTGTCACATACTAAAGTCAAATTCTCTTTTTCTGATATATCATTGGATGTCTTGCGAAATACATTCCAGAATTGCTTAAAAGAAGGATTGCTCATCCATTTGTCCTCAAAGCCAAGTCCTAATTTTCCATGATGCGCTGCTATAGCCGCCAATATAGGAATAGGCATATTGGTGGTAACAGCTTTATCTAATGAATAGAATTCATGTCGTAGACCGACATTTCTAAGATGGCATCCGGCTTCGTTACGTTTTTCAGAACTGTATTCTTTAAAAAAAATATCAGGATGTTTTTGTTTCCACAATTGATAATTATGGAAATCCTTCCTACATGCTTCTTGCCATTTTTTGCATGCTTTACCATTATCATGCCATTTCGCAGAGACAGACAAACGCATTGCCAGATCTTTACCGGTCAACTTTTTGTATTTCTCGCAAGTGCTTATAAAAATCTGGCATATATCGGATACTTCAGACACAACATCAGAACGATGCTGTCCTAATGTTATGCCTGAAGGTTTAGCCAATATATTGTTGCGTTTGTCTACTTCCATTTTTATACTAATTTATGGTTATACATTGTTACTCAAACAAAGAAGGAGTATCGTCTATCTTCTTTTCTTGCTTCTTTGTCTTGGTCGTCTTTGTTTCTTTTGTGTTTACATATACATCTTCAAAACTTCTCACCTTACTGTCGTCAGAATCGCATGTGTATAGTTCATTTGACTTCAAAAACTCGAGAGCCTCATTATAAGCTTTCAATACACTATTTTCTGTATGGTCATCACCAATAAAGTATTTAGCCCCTCTTTCATCCAATTCATTCAGAATGTTCGCACGTTCAATTTCTCCAGCCTCAAAATAGCGAGCTGCTTTTCTGCTAAGAATAGTATCAAATACGATTATCACTTGTTGAGGCTCGCCACATACTGCATTACGTGCCTGATTGGCATAATCGTTCATCAAGCGGGTTGCATTAAGATAAAGTAAAGCTCTGCGCTTTCTTTCTGCTTCTGTTGCATGCTTATAATACACAGTACCAACATTAAACGATTTTTCATAACTATATGCCTTTGATATACTAAGTGAGGTTATATCAAGAAAGAAATTCATACGCATAATATCTCCCTGGCTGAATTCACGTGTTGCAATTGCTTGCTCATTAGCGTTTTCGCCTTCGGTATTGACTCTCAATCGCATAAGAAGGTCACGACCTACCTCACTTTCATTCATCGCTACTGCTGGAGTTACTGACAACGGGGCTGTTCGTCTGCCAGAATAATCACCTTTGGAAGGATGCATAAATCCTCCCATGTCAGCTCTTAAATCTGATTCAATCTTATCCGTTATGCCGTCACCATTCGAAACAAATGTGTCTTCTTTTGCCTCGTCTGCATTATTCAGACGATCTATAGCTGAAAACAATACATGGCGCTGCATCTGTCCAGAGATATAAACACGTCCATCAGGACGACGCTTAATGGATGAGGCGTTTCCCAATAATTTTTCGCCTCCATTAGCTATATGATCCTCGAAAGGAGCCAATAGCGATACTAAAATTCCTTTGATTTCCATATTTTTATTTTTATATGTTACTATAATCTTCTGTCACTTCTTCATTCTCAATAGATTGATTATCACTTGAAGTTACTTTGTCAGTTTCCTCTATTTTAGACTTTAATCTTGAAAACGCAATAAGCAAATTTTTTGCCTGCTCTAATGGAAGTTCGCCACTTGCCGCCTTTTCCATGAACAGAGAGGCTTCTGCCGGGGCATCCAAACCAGAAAGACGACCTGCTCTTGTTATTGTATGAGCAATAAGAGCATCGCCAGACTTTGCTGAGAATATAGAACTTTCCAGTTCTACCAAAACCTTAGCCTTAGCCTCAGCCTCAGCTATTTTCTTTTTTAAATTTCCCCCATTTACTGACACGTCTTCTTCCTTTTGTACAGAAGTGCCTACCTTTTTTTGTGTTGAGCGATAAGCTACATAATTAAGCCATTTGCCAAGCTCCTTTGCTGAGCTTACAATTTCTTTATCTATCTTTTCCATATCACAAAAATATGTATTTAATAATAATTCTATATCGTATGGATACTCTGCCCTGAAGGCAAGAAAATCCTTAAACGTAGGACGATTGAATATCTGTAAGAAACGACTTGCAAACAAATCGAACTTTTGGTATTCAAATGCATTATTTGTTGATTTCCTACCTTCTTTGTATAACACTACATAATATAGGCTATCAACAATTTTTCTAAGTTTGCCTCTTTCAGCCAATCTTATTATGGAATGATTAAATGAGAACACGCTGGCATCGCCAAATTTTATGGCGTAGAAGTTACAATCCTTAAGACTTTCAAGGACCTTCTTAGCAAGTTCAGAAACCTCTTTTTCTTTAGTCATCTCTCCAATAGCTCCAAGAAGCGCAATGCTTCCTAAAGCACTACTATGAGGAGCATTAGGAAAGTTTCCTCTGAATATATTCGGTCTTTGGGGTATGTATTTTAAAGTCTTTTCGTCACATTCTACTTTACCTACCATCAATGAAGAATCTAACTTTTGGATTCGGATACGTTTGAAGAGTTTGATAAAATTTTGCAAATCAGAGATGTTTAAATCAGGGATAAGGCACGTGTTATCTGTTGATACTTTACCTACACCAGACTTATATTGCAGACAAGGTTTTAAAGCCGTTGTAGATGTTATTAAAGCAAGACACTGATCTAACACTGTTGCAGAGGGCTTTCCACGACCTATATTGCCACTATCGGAAAAAGAGTTGAATTCTCCTGACGTTGGCACTTCTGATTGTGATATTTTATATGCTTTAAGCAAATCCATATTTTCTTCAGAACAAGTTTTACAAACGACATTATACAGATTAGAGGCTTTCATTTCTGATGTAATTGCGTTCGGTGATAGATATATGTATTTTTTTGCATCATTCTTTTCCTTTGTAAATCCAAATGACACTTTTGTTTGTCCACAATAGTCACCTATGGGCTTAACGCTAAAAGCATTAAGTCCTTTTATCAATTCCTCTTTTATTTCCTTGAATGTGATATCTTGCTCTGTTTGCAAGCCATATTCTTCCATCAAGAGGGCTATAGCATACTTTAAATAAACATGAGTTGTCATATTTCCTCTTTTTTAAATTCAACGTTAACCCACCCTTCACTATTACCCAAATAACAATTATTGGATATTTTTATTATAGGTAAAAGCTGTTCTGCTAACATTCTATCCATTGTTATTGGTATTTCCATTATTGCATCCAAATAGATATACTCACGAGGCGTCGGTGATGTATAAAAGCATGGAATTTTACCTATATTATTTTTAAACCATTCGTCTTTCTTTGGCTCTGATTCCTTCCTTGGCAAGTCATTCCATTTACTAAACAAATTATATCTTTCTGCTACTAATGAAACATCTATATTTCTACAACCATTTAGATGTTTGTTTGAATCAGAGCGTCTGTACCCTCTGTTCCACAAGTCACTATAATTGAACATACTTTTGAATTCTTTCAAGGATATTTTTCCTGAAATATCAAAGTAATCCATCAGTAAGGGCAAATATGTTGATCCCCGTACAAACTCTTCCTTTTCCAATTTGACATTAAGTTTCTTGCGTACTTTAACCATATCTTTGAATATTTCAAGCCGCATTTTTTTATCAAAATGCCAACCTAACATATTCTCAAATAGTCCACATATCATCTTCTTGCTTGGGTGTTTCAATGTTTTATAGAAAGATCCAGGCAATTCGTCTACCATAGACAAAGGAGCTAATGGTCTTACTGCCAAAACTACTCTTTTGTCTAGTTCTGGCATTTTTCGTAATATAGATAAATCTATTTTTGTTTCATTCATGTCGAAATCCTTTCTGTTTTATAAATCCAAATCCCTGTGAACATTGTTCGCCGACTCCTCCTTCATAAGCAATCTTCATCAACTCTAAAGGTGCTTTCAGCAGAAAGGAGCAGAGGTATCCACGCACTCTTGATTCGTATGGAGTATTGGCTTTTATCGTTATCAACTTTGACTTGATCTTTTTATCTTTCAATACAAATGAAAACTCCTTATCTTCCATATTAAATGGTTGACCATGAATACTCTCATATCTCGCCATCAATCCCTTTAATACTCCTTCAGCGAACATAGGATTGTCAGGAGATAGATATTGAGTCTTGTTGTCTTCATGCAGCTTGACACAAATAGGAGACAGAGCTACGAAAGTCATTTCTTCAGATAATTGTGGCATAGGTATAGCCTCTACTCCAACAACATCAAAAGCAACTTGATATTTCTTATTGCCAATGCTAAAGCTTTGATGAGCAAATATACCTTGAAAGAATTCAAGAGTACTTTTCTCCGGTATAAAACTAATGTACCATACTGCTCTTTCACCTATGATTTTCAAACACCCTGCTTCAGGCAAAGGTCTTACTTTCTCAAAGATGAAGGGTGAATAACAAAATAGCTTAAACCTCTTTCTTTCATGTAATAGATAGCCATTTTCATGAAGCCATGACGAATATTGCGTATCAGCTTGCGCCAATATGCGATAAATGACTGCCGACTGCTCATACTGATAATTAAAGGGCAGCAAGTCACCATATTTTCTATCTATCTTCAAGGTTATTTTAAATTTCATAAATTCTTTGTTTTATGGACACAAAGTTAATAAAAAAACTTATACGTTGTTATTTTCTTTAAGAATTATTATACTAATATTTCATTTTATCCTATCGAAATGCCAGTTTAGCAAGTAAACAACAAACACCGACATTACCCTTACCCTCATGCCTTAGAATACCCACTTTTTGCATCACCGCCAAATCTCTTTTTACCACCCTTGAAGTATCCGACATGTTACCGACATGTCTCCGACATTTTTCTCCGACATTTACATCAGCATTACCGCCACTATTACCGCCACATTACCGCCAAAACAATATTTGCACCGACATTTTGCACCGACATTTACACCGACATTTACACCGACAAAATAGCATCAACCTTCTGCGTTCACAGACCAGCGCTAAATTGATAACTTTCCCAAAATTATCCCAAAAGGGAAAGAACAAGAAGATTTAAGGAGAAAAGGGGATTACACATTATTATATATAGGAATTCTTAGGGAAAATGGTGGGGATAACGTTATTGAATATCAACAACTTAAAAGTTTCATTGTGCAAGTTGAGGATTTATCATAAAAAAAATGGTGTTTCATTCCTCAAAATGAAACACCATTGACCTAAATTTTATGCGGATAATCGAATTTCGCAATTAGTTGCTATAAGCACTCTCACCATGCTCGTAGATGTCGAGACCTTCCTCCTCTACTCGCTTGTCAACACGTACACCTACACTCTTATCTACTACCCTGAAGATAATATAGGTAACTACTACGCTGTAGATGATGCTTACCACGGTGGCTACAACCTGAACCCAAAGCTGATGCCAGTCGCCATAGAGGGCACCCTGTACACCTTCGGCTCCTGTTACATACTGAGTGGCGAAGACACCAGTGAGGACTGATCCCAGAATACCACCCATACCATGAACACCAAAGGCATCGAGAGCATCATCATACTTGAACTTCTCCTTTACTACCGCTACCATGAAGAAGCAGACGATGGTGGAAATGATACCGATGCAGAAAGCTCCGAAAATATCGGTACTGCCGGCTGCAGGAGTGATGGCTACCAGTCCGGCGACAGCACCGGTACAAGCACCTACCGTGGTTGGCTTCTTGTTTACAATCCAGTCGATGAGCATCCAGGTGGTGGCTGCCGCTGCTGTTGCGATATGAGTTACAAGGAAGGCATTGGCTGCCAGACCATCAGCTGCCAATCCGCTACCGGCATTGAAGCCGAACCATCCCAACCAGAGGAATGACATACCCATGAACACGAAGGTGATGTTGTGAGGTGTGATAGGATGACCGGCACGGTAATCATCTCGCTTGCCTACACAGAGTGCCATGACCAGAGCGGCTACACCGGCATTGATATGAACCACGGTACCACCCGCAAAGTCGATGGCTCCCATCTCCTGCAGGAAACCGCCACCCCATACCCAGTGGGCCATTGGAAGATAAGCGATGATAACCCAGAGGATGGTGAAAAGTACATAACCGCTGAACTTCACGCGCTCGGCAAAAGCACCGAGAATCAAGGCTGGAGTAATCAGGGCGAACATGCACTGGAACATAGCAAAGGTGAGTTCCGGAATGCCTGTAGGCATGATAGCATCCAAGCAGATGCCGTGAAGAAAACATTTATCGAAACCACCGATGACGCAAGCCAGAGGATTGCCCGAATCGGCATATTCTGTAGAGAATGCCCAGGAATAACCGAAGGCTACCCATATCAGACTGACTACTGCCACGATGAAAACCGTCTGCATCAGGATGCTGAGAATATTCTTCTGGCGCACCAAACCACCATAAAAAAGTGCTATACCCGGGATTGACATCAAAAGCACCAAGATGGTTGCCATGATCATCCACGCTGTGTTACCCGTATCAAGTGTAGTTAATAATAAACTGCTCATATTTATATCTTATAGTTAAATTAGAATACTGAATAATATTTATTAAAGATAAGTAAGAATGCCTAATTCAACATTCAACACTTAACATTCAACATTTTAAATTATTCCTCTTTCTCAGCATTATACAATGCGATGTCGCCTCGCTCGCCGGTTCTGATTCTTACCGTATCGAGTACAGGAATCACGAAGATTCTGCCATCTCCAACTTCACCGGTCTGTGCAGCGCCCTGGATGGCAGCGATGGTAGGCTCCACATTCTTATCACGAACCACAATATTCAGAAGCACACGTTCGATGCTGCTGGTATCGTACATCACACCACGATAAATGCGAGCCTGGCGCATTTTTCCTTCACCCCTTACATTATAATAAGAGAACCACTCGATGTCGGCAGCCAAAAGTGCCTTCTTGACATCCTCGAATCTAGACTTGCGGATAATTGCCTCAATCTTCTTCATAATCCTTTAATAATTAATAATGTGTTAATACTTCTATTGATTGTCTCTTTTCGAAAACGGACCTTCATTGGTTGCTATTCAAATCAAGCCTTTCTTTTACACTATGTTCGTTTTCGGCTGCAAAATTAATACATTTTGTCAGCATTTTAAAGAAAATAAAGACATTTCGTTTCTGCTTTTTGTCGAACATTTTAAATTTATCAAGGCTTATCACATTCTCCTTACAATTTGTAAGGCAGAAAGCATTTTTATAACACAAATTGTAAGATTACGAAAAATAATCAAGATTTCTGTATTTATTTTCTTGCATATCTCAACAAATCGTCGTACCTTTGCAACCGAAATCAAACAAATAGTCATCGAAATATTCAAAAGACTAGCAAAAAGTCAAATCTCAAGAGAGGTAAGACATGAGAGATAAAAGAAGAGTATTCAAACATAAAGAACAACGCAGATGAAAGAAACAGTTCATTTTACAAAGATGCAGGGAGCGGGTAACGATTATATATATGTAGATACCCAACAATACGACATCCCTGACCCAGAGAAGGCGGCCATTGCCTGGAGTGCTTATCACACGGGCATAGGAAGCGACGGACTGGTTCTCATCGGAAAGCCGCAAGACAGCAGAAGAGCAGATTATTCGATGCGCATCTTCAACGCCGATGGTTCAGAAGCGATGATGTGCGGCAATGCAAGCCGATGCATCGGTAAGTATCTTTACGAAAAAGGATTGACCCGAAAGGACACCATCCGACTGGAAACGCTTTCGGGTATCAAGATATTGAAACTTCATCTTCAGGATAATAAAGAAGTTGTGGAATCGGTAACAGTAGACATGCTGAAACCCCAACTTGAAAATCCCGAGCAATTCTTAGGCCCTTCGGTGCTCGAAGCTGACGGCAGAAAATTTGAAGGCACCTATGTTTGCATGGGTAATCCGCATTTCGTTACCTTCGTGGATGACATCGACACCATCGACATCGCCCACTATGGTAAAATCCTGGAAAGAGACAAGGCATTTCCCCAGAGATGCAACATAGAATTTGCACAAGTAACTGACACAGACGCCATAAGGACACGAGTTTGGGAAAGGGGAAGCGGCATCACAATGGCTTGCGGAACAGGAGCCTGTGCCACAGCCGTAGCCGCAGCCCTTACCAAGCGTACTGGCAGAAAAAGCAGTATCGTGATGGATGGCGGAACGCTGGAAATAGAATATAGCGAGGCTGATGATCATGTTTACATGACGGGACCTGCAGCCTTCTCATTCGAAGGAGAAATCCAGTTGGAGTGTTAATATAGGGAGTGTTGAATGTGGAATGTTGAATGTTGAATTTAGCTGTACCCACCAAGTCAACACTCAACACTCAACACTCAACATTTTAAAAAGAGAACGCAAACTTAAATAACAAATGGTCGATAATGACCACAAATAAAAGGAGAAACAAAATATGGCATTAGTTAATGAACATTTCCTGAAGTTGGCCAACAACTACTTGTTTGCCGACATCGCAAAGAAGGTGAACGCCTACAAGATTGCACATCCAAAGCAGCGTGTAATCAGTCTGGGCATCGGTGACGTAACCCAGCCTCTCTGCCCTGCCGTCATCAAGGCGATGCACAAGGCTGTAGACGAGATGGCTGAGCAGGCTTCTTTCAGAGGCTACGGTCCGGAGCGAGGCTACGACTTCCTCCGCGAGGCTATCATCAAGAACGACTTCCTGCCACGTGGCATTCATCTCGACGCCAACGAGGTATTCGTAAACGATGGAGCCAAGAGCGATACGGGAAATATCCAGGAGATTTTGAGATGGGATAACAACATCGGCGTTACCGACCCGATTTATCCGGTTTATATAGACTCTAACGTGATGATAGGTAGAGCCGGAGTCTTCGAGAACGGCAAGTGGAGTAACGTAACCTACATGCCTTGCGATGAGAGCGACGACTTCATCCCTCAGATTCCAGACCACCGTGTGGACATGATTTATCTCTGTTATCCAAACAACCCTACGGGTACGGTCATCTCGAAAGAAGAACTCAGAAAATGGGTAAACTATGCTATCAAGAACGAGAGCATCATCCTCTATGATGCAGCCTACGAGGCATATATCACCGACCCGTCAATTCCTCATTCTATCTACGAGATTCGTGGAGCCAGAAAGGTAGCGATAGAATTCCACAGTTATTCGAAGACTGCCGGATTCACCGGTGTGCGTTGTGGTTACACCATCGTTCCTAAAGAGTTGAAGGCAAAGACATTGGCAGGTGAGGAAGTGGCATTGAATCCTATCTGGGACCGCCGCCAGTGCACCAAGTTTAATGGTACAAGCTATATCAGCCAGCGTGCTGCCGAAGCCATCTACACCCCAGAGGGTAAGGAACAGGTGAAGGCAACCATCAATTACTATATGGAGAATGCCCACTTCATGAGAGCCGAACTCCAGAAACTCGGCTTGAGAGTATATGGCGGCGAGAATGCACCTTATCTCTGGGTGAAGACGCCAAACAACACGCCAAGCTGGAAATTCTTCGAAGAGATGCTTTATGGTGCCAGCGTAGTCTGCACTCCAGGTGTCGGCTTCGGTCCATCGGGCGAAGGCTACATCCGACTCACCGCCTTCGGCGAGCATGAGGACTGCAAGGAAGCCATGGAGAGAATTACCAAATGGCTGGGAAAATAATTCAACACTTAACATTGAACATTAAACATTTAAAAATATAAGGTATGAGCAACTTAAGATTTGAAGCTGTTTCAGAGGCTTCCAAGAGAAAGCCTGTTGAGGTAACCGCTCCTAGCGAGCGACCAAGTGAATTCTTCGGAAAGAAGGTATTCAACCGACAGAAGATGTACAAGTATCTCCCTGCAGATGTCTATGAGAAACTGGTAGATGTCATCGACAACGGAGCACGTCTCGACCGTAACATCGCCAACGCCGTAGCCAAAGGCATCAAGCAGTGGGCTGACGAGAATGGCGTAACACACTACACCCACTGGTTCCAGCCACTGACAGAAGGTACTGCCGAGAAGCACGATGCCTTCATCGAGCATGATGGCAAGGGTGGTATGATCGAGGAATTTTCAGGTAAGTTGCTCGTTCAGCAGGAGCCTGATGCATCATCTTTCCCATCTGGCGGTATCCGCTCTACCTTCGAGGCACGCGGTTATTCTGCATGGGATCCAACTTCTCCTGTATTCATCATCGATGATACACTCTGTATCCCTACTGTCTTCATCTCTTATACAGGTGAGGCTCTCGACTATAAAGCTCCATTGCTCCGTTCATTGCACGCTGTAAACGTAGCAGCCACAGAGGTTTGCCACTACTTCAACCCTGATGTCAAGAAAGTTATTTCCAATCTCGGTTGGGAGCAGGAGTACTTCCTGGTAGATGAAAGCTTGTATGCTGCACGTCCTGACCTGATGTTGACAGGCCGCACCCTGATGGGTCATGATTCAGCCAAGAACCAGCAGATGGACGACCACTACTTCGGCGCCATCCCTGAGCGTGTTCAGGCATTCATGAAGGATTTGGAAATCCAGGCTCTTGAACTCGGTATTCCTTGCAAGACCCGCCACAACGAGGTAGCACCAAACCAGTTTGAGTTGGCACCTATCTTCGAGGAGACCAACCTTGCCGTTGACCACAACATGCTCCTGATGAGCTTGATGAAGAAGGTAGCTCGCCATCATGGTTTCCGCGTACTTCTCCATGAGAAGCCATTCGCAGGCATCAACGGTTCCGGTAAGCACAACAACTGGAGTCTCGCTACAGATACAGGCATTCTGCTCCATGGTCCTGGCAAGACACCTGAGGATAACCTCCGCTTCGTAGTCTTCATCACAGAGACTTTGATGGGTGTATATAAGCACAATGGCTTGCTCAAGGCTTCTATCATGAGCGCTACCAATGCTCATCGTCTGGGCGCCAACGAGGCACCTCCAGCAATCATCTCTTCATTCCTCGGCAAGCAGTTGACCGACCTTCTCGAGCACATTGAGAAAGCCGACAAGAAGGATCTCTTCACCGTGGCTGGCAAGCAGGGCATGAAGTTGGATATCCCTGAGATTCCTGAGTTGATGATTGATAACACCGACCGTAACCGTACTTCTCCATTCGCCTTCACCGGTAACCGTTTCGAATTCCGTGCCGTAGGTTCTGAGGCTAACTGTGCATCTGCAATGATCGTATTGAACACCGCTGTAGCCGAGGCTTTGACCGACTTCAAGAAGCGTGTGGATGAGTTGATTGCCAAGGGTGAGGATAAGACATCTGCCATCATCGATATCGTTCGTCAGGATTTGAAGACCTGCAAGCCTATCCGTTTCGACGGCAATGGTTACTCAGATGAATGGGTAGAGGAAGCTGCCAAGCGTGGTCTGGACTGCGAGAAGAGCTGTCCAAAGATTTTCGAGCGTTATCTCGACCCTGCGTCTATCAAGATGTTCGAGGATATGGGTGTCATGAAGAAGAACGAGTTGGAAGCTCGTAACGAGGTGAAATGGGAGACCTACACCAAGAAGATTCAGATTGAGGCTCGTGTGATGGGTGACTTGAGCATGAACCACATCATCCCTGTGGCTACTCACTATCAGAGTCAGTTGGCTAAGAATGTGGAGAACATGATTGACATCTTCGGCGACGAGGAAGGCAAGAAGTTGACAGCTCGCAACATCAATATCATCAAGAAGATTGCTGAGCGCACTCAGATCATCGAGACAGGTGTTGAGGAGTTGGTAAATGCCCGCAAGGTTGCCAACAAGATTGAGAATGAGCACGATAAGGCGATAGCTTATCATGACACGGTAGCTCCAAAGATGGAGGAAATCCGTTATCAGATTGATAAGTTGGAGTTGACTGTAGCCGATGAGCTCTGGACCTTGCCTAAGTATCGTGAGCTTCTGTTCATCCGCTAATCAGCAATGTCTTCCAACATAAGACATATTTCTGACAGATAAGAAACACAAAGCTCTAACAAGAGCTACTCTTCATCAGATATAACAATTGAACGATCAATCTATTTCTTTTATTGGTTGTTTAAGTTTGCGCGGAGTGTGGTTGTGAAATCACGCTCCGCTTTTTTATATACGCAGAAAAAACTGTAATAAGCTTCATTGTCCAATGAAGCCTACTTCAACTATCAATGAAGCCTGTTTCGATGACTAACGAAGCAGGCTTCATAAAACTTATGTAATTCTATTCATTGATACAAGCCGCACAAATAAACTCGCTTAAACTAAATGCTATATCTTTATGAGCATATGTTCCTCCATAACGCCCAGACTTTGCAATCAAACCAATTGCATTGGTGGTATCTATCCATTTTTTAGGAGAAAGAGTAAAAGCATTAAGACCTGCCTCTTTTTTAAACCCCTCGAATTCGAGGGGTTTAAAAGAAGGATTATATAAACCTTCCCAAATTACCAAGCATAAACCAAACATACCACAACTATGCTATTTTTCATCTGCCACATTTATATTTCTGGAAGATTCTATCTTTTTTTCCTAAAATATGAGTACTTTTGTAAAAGATTTACAGGAGGAATTTTCAATTACAGGCAAGACGAATCTACAAACATAAATAAGAGAGAGGGGAAAAAGAAAGGTTGCTTTATATCACGCTTTCCATACTTCACTGCCTATCATGGCAGGATATGGATTTCTGGGACTGACCACCTTGAAAGTGCGTACCACATTACTACTGTCGCCGAGGAGGGCTGAAGCTGAACTTTAGCGTTTCACTCTTTTTATAAGCAGCGCATGCTAAAAAATATAAAAAAATATGTATCAATGGGTTATATAGGATTTAAAAGATTCATAAAACGCTATTTTTACCCTATTTTCAGTGTTCTGAGTTCAGTATTCAGCCTGATGTTCAGCCTCATGAGACATAGAGTAAACAAGTACTTGCAATCTTAAGTTACTGAATGGTGAACAGCGGGGTGAACACTTACCCAAAGTATTCACCTTTTCGGCTTCGGGGTGAACCCTAGTAAAAAGAACTTTGTATATACAGCGCATGTTAGAAATATAAGAGTCTAGATTATAATGGGTTATAGGGTATATTTAACACATTATTAACGCTAAAGGTTGGCATCGGGGTTCACCCTTCACCGACTTCATTGCCAAGTGTTCACCCTCACTCTTATTTAGAGAACGTTGCAAACAACAGCAAGCCCCAACAGAATACCGCCCCCGACCTGCCCTTCTAGGGGTGGGTAGGGTAAGTCTGGCGTAAACAAGATAGTTACGATAGCTAAGTATCATGGTTACGATGGCTAAGTATCATGGTTACGATGGCAAAGTATCATACTTATGGAGCATAACCCTATCAGTGATAATCGGTGAGTATCGGTGAGAAACGATGAGCATCGGTGAGTTGGGAAAGAGAAATGTTGTATCTTTGCATTGTGATTCAGAAAGTAATCAATTTCGTCATCACCGTCCTCACTGCCGTCCTCTGCTCCTTCTGTGTGCAGAGCTGCAAGTGATAGCGTTTGAACACGAATTACACGAATCGAACGAATCAATCTGTTCAATGGACATTTTCGTGTCATTCCTGCCAACACTCGCACTCCAGCCCAGAAGGAATCTCTGGAAGACCTCCTCTACTGTCTCGCCCTCGACTATCACGATGCCGAGATTCTAGGCCATCGCGACCTTCCCTGGGTTCGCAAGAGCTGTCCTTGCTTCGATGTCAAAGAATGGCTGAAGGAAATCGACTTCCCTCTCTAGATAATGCTCCTAATCTGAAAACAGATGGGAGTTTTTTAAAACCTACCTTCAATAGATGGTACCTGCTCTGGATTACCTGGCTCGATGAAACCTATTGGGTCATCGGGGCTACGCTGGGTGGCCTCATCGGTTCGTTCCTCAACTTCGACCTCAAGGGATTGGACTTTGTGCTTACCGCCATGTTTACAGCTATCTTCGCCGACAACTGGCTTCGGGAGAAAGACCATACCAGCAGTATTTCTGGACTGATTATCTCGGGATTGTGTCTCACGATATTCAGCGTTGACCATTTCATCATTCCAAGCATGGTCTTCATCCTTATATTTCTCACCCTCAAAAAAAGAAAGGTATGACTCTTCTCCAACAAATCATCATGGTTTCAGCAGGCGTAGCAGCCACCATGCTTACCCGTTTCATTCCCTTCGTCGCCTTCCGACCAGGGAAACCTACCCCTAAGTACATTCTGTATTTAGGCAAGGTACTTTCTGCCTCGGTCTTTGCCCTCCCGGTGGTTTACTGCCTTCGCCACATCCATTCCTTCTCTGCCGATTCCGTAGCACAGGTGGCTGCCGTAGCCTTCACCATTCTCATCCACGTATGGAAAAGGAATATGATGTGGTCAATAGCAGCAGGCACCCTCTGCTATATGCTGCTCATCAGAATCTGACTACACACATTTTTCCATCAACACAAAGGTGATGAAGCCCAGAAGAAGGGCATATGTGGCTTGCTTCTGAAAGCCATGGGCATGGGTTTCGGGAATCATCTCATCGCTCGTTACATAGAGCATGGCGCCACCGGCAAAACCCAGCATCACGGGGAGGAAGGTGGAAGAGGCTGAACCCAAACCGAAACCCAACAGAATGCCTACCACTTCGAGCAGGGCGATGAAGATGGAAATGAAGAAGGTACGGACTGCTGTAACACCTGCCATCATCAAAGGAGCAATAATCACCATACCCTCAGGGATGTTCTGCAGGGCGATACCGAAGGATACCCCCCACTCCGTTGCGCCCTCTGCCGAACAGACACTCACTCCAGCAGCCATGCCTTCGGGCAGTTTATGCAGGGCTATCGCCATCACGAAAAGCATCACATGACTGAGCCTGGCATTGTTGCGATGCTCCTCGGGGTCTAGTCCTGTGATATGATGAAGATGGGGAGTTACCAGATCTAGCACATTCAGAAACAGGGCTCCTGCCATCACGCCGATTACTACCAGCCACCAAAGTCCGGTCTGTTCGAAGGCTGGCACTATCAGTCCCAGCGTGGAAGCCGCCAGCATGATTCCGGCACAATATCCCAATACGGCATCGTTCCATTTATGAGGCAACTCCTTGACAAAGAATCCCAGAATGGCACCTATAATCGTGGCACCGCAAAGCCCGGCAGCACTAATCAATACGTTTGTCATAATCAATAAAATATATCGAAGTTATCCAGTTAAACACATGAAGATACAGATACATCATAGAAGATAAAAAGCATGGACAACCCTCACGGTCATCCATGCCCATCTATTTCGTATCTGATCTATTCTATTTTTATAAAATGTGTATGTTATGGTGAAATTGGTATTTTCCAATTTCATATCATCATTCCTATTTCAACTTCTTATAACCGTAAGCTGCGTTATTGCCCAACTGCTCTTCGATGCGGATAAGCTGGTTGTACTTGGCCATACGATCGGTACGGCTCATAGAACCCGTCTTGATCTGACCGGAGTTGGTTGCTACGGCAATATCAGCAATTGTAGTATCCTCGGTTTCACCAGAACGATGGGAAGTAACGGTGGTGTAACCATGACGGTGAGCCATCTCGATAGCATCCAGTGTCTCGGTGAGAGAACCAATCTGGTTTACCTTGATGAGGATAGAGTTAGCTGCACCCATCTTGATACCCTTCTCCAGGAACTTCACGTTGGTAACAAAGAGGTCGTCACCTACCAACTGGCAACGATCGCCGATGGCAGCAGTCAACTTTACCCAGTTGTCCCAATCGTTCTCGTCAAGGCCATCCTCAATAGAATCGATAGGATATTTGGTAATCAGCTCCTCCAGGAACTTGATCTGCTCAGCAGCAGTCAGTTTCTTTCCATTAGGATCCTTCTTCTTGCCATCCTTCAACTGGCGGTAATCGTAGAACCACTCACCATTCTCCTGAACGGCAAACTCGCTGGCAGCACAGTCCATGGCAATCTTCACGTCCTTACCTGGCTCATAACCGGCATCCTTGATAGCCTGGCAGATGCTGTCGAGTGCATCCTCAATACCATCGAGTGCTGGAGCAAAACCGCCCTCATCGCCCACAGCGGTAGAAAGTCCGCGGCTCTTCAGGAGCTTAGCCAAAGCATGGAACACCTCTGCACCCATACGGATGGCCTCTTTCTCGGAAGGAGCACCCACAGGACGGATCATGAACTCCTGGAAGGCGATAGGCGCATCAGAGTGAGCACCACCATTGATGATGTTCATCATAGGAACAGGAAGGGTGTAAGTATTGCAACCGCCAATGTAGCGATACAATGGGATGTGGAGATACTCAGCAGCAGCATGAGCCACAGCCAGAGAAACACCGAGGATGGCATTGGCACCCAGATTAGACTTGGTCTTGGTACCGTCGAGTTCCAACATCTTATAATCGATGGCACGCTGCTCCAAGGCAGAGAAGCCAACCAAAGCAGGAGCAATTACCTGATTCACGTTTTCAACTGCCTTCAACACACCCTTGCCGCCATAGCGGTTCTTGTCGCCATCACGAAGTTCCAAAGCCTCGTTCTCGCCAGTAGATGCACCAGAAGGAACCGATGCACGACCTACGACACCTGACTTCAAAGAAACTTCAACCTCTACTGTAGGATTGCCACGAGAATCCAAGATTTCTCTTGCATGAACATTTTCAATAATCATAATTCTATAATACTTTTAATTACATAAAAAATTTTTTCCGAGTGCAAATTTAGGTATTATCTGATAAATCTCCAAATTTCGGGCATCATCAAAAGTAGGTATTCGCCCGAAAATACCTACATATAGGTAAGGAGAGGCATGGAAATTTGAGATGCTACCAAATTGTCATTTTATTTTAATTTTATCAATCCGTTCTTCGAAATCCTCCTTTTGCATAGCACCCATCTGCACAGATGGTTTGCCTTTCACGGGGATGAAGAGGAAGGTAGGGATGCTGCTGATACCGAAAACAGAAGCAAGTTCGGACTCCTGGTCGATATCCACCTTATAGAAATCTATCTTGCCGGCATATTTCTCGGCGAGAGATTCCACTACGGGAGCCATCATCTTGCAAGGACCACACCAGGTGGTATAGAAATCGATGACGGCAGGACGGGAACCGGCAAAGACCCACTCTTCCGGATGAGCCTCGTAATCCATAATCTTTTTTCTGAAATCAGATGTGGTGAGATATTGCACCTTGGCAATTTCAGTTTTCTCAGACTTCCCTACAGTCGTTTGAGGAGAAACATCAGGTGCTTTCCTGTTCTGAGAACAAGAAACAAGAAATGGTAGAAATAAAACAGCTGCTAATATGATTTTCTTCATAGTTTTTCGTTGTTTTAATTTGAGAGGGTATGCCATTAGGCTATAACACACCCTCTTATTACAATTAATCACTATTCACTAATCACTACTCCTAATCCTTCAAAGAATAAGTAACGGTAGTAACAACCCTTACCTTTTTAATATATGGAGTGTTGGAATCGCGGTCTTCGATAGAGAACTGACCTTGGTCGGCATTCATGATTTTATCAATCTTGCTCTTGCTGTTTTCGGCAAACTGTGCGGCGGTCTGCTCAGCATTCTCTATCGCCTCCTGCATCATTTTAGGTTTCATCTGCCGGAAGGCAACATACTCATACTTCACCGGATTCTCGTAACCACCATCCACAATGGCTACGCCCTTCTGGAGTAGGTCACCCTGACGGGCAATGATACTGCGGACCAGTTTCACATTCTTCGATGTAACCGTAATGATGGAAGTAATGTTATAACGATAGCCCTGTCGGTTCTCGCCATACCGTTCGGCATTGAGGTCAATGACCACAGGCGCATTCACGTTGATTTCATTAGTCTTTACACCATTCTCCACCAGGAAGTTTCTGATGGTTCTCGTGGTGGCATTGATTTTTTGATAGAGTTCAGGCAGGTCATTGCCTATTTCCTTGGAAACGATAGGCCACGTCACCTTATCAGCCTCCACCTCCTTTTCGGCAAGGCCTTTCACTACAACCTTTCGGTCTTTACTAATCACACTTTCAAGTCCCGACTTGATACAGAATCCAAGCATGATGATGCCGATGGTTAAAATCACGGCTTGCTTAATACCAGAATTGATGTTCATAATTAGTCCTCCATTATTAAGTTGTTAAAATTGAGTTTCCATTCTATCTCAGATTGAGTTGCAATTTGAGTTTTCAAAGATACAATAAAAATATAGAAAAACGACACTTTATAATGATAAAATATGCTAAAACAGCCCATATCAACCCATAAGCACCATTTTTTCTGCCCAAAAGCTTGCATATATTACCCAAAAAAACTACCTTTGCCCAAAAACAATAAAATGGATTACAACATGATTGGGACCGCATGGTCGTTACTGCCTCCTATCGTCGCCATTGCTCTGGCGCTGAAGACGAAGGAGGTCTATTCTTCTCTTTTTATCGGTATCATACTGGGTGCCGTTCAATATTGCATTTCGATGGGAACCGGATTCGACGGATTCCTCGTTCACCTGACAAACCACACTGTAGGTGAAGGCAATGATGCCAAGGCTTACGGTTTGATACATTGCCTCTCCGACCCATGGAACGTGGGCATTCTGGTGTTCCTGGTGGTATTAGGCAGCATCGTTTCACTGATGAACAAGGCGGGTGGTTCGGCTGCTTTCGGCCGTTGGGCTTCCAAGCACGTACACTCGAAGATTGGCGTACAGATTGCTACCATTCTGCTCGGCATTCTGATATTCATCGATGATTACTTCAACTGCCTTACGGTGGGTTCGGTGATGCGTCCTATCGCTGTGCGCAATGGTGTTACCAAGGAGAAGCTGGCTTATCTCATCGATTCTACAGCCGCTCCGGTCTGCATCATCTCCCCTATCTCGAGTTGGGCAGCTGCGGTATCTGGCTTCGTATCGGGCGGAGAGAACGGACTGGCACTTTTCTGCAAGGCGATACCTTTTAATTTCTACGCATTCTTTACCATCCTCTTTATGTTTGGCATCGTGATACTGGGCTTCGACTTCAAGGCGATGAGCAAGTATGATGCAAGACTGAAGGAATGGTACGAGCGAACCAATGGCGGGAAACTCGATGAAGTGAGCGATACCAAACTGCAGATTGTTGAGCACGGTGTGGGAGCCAAACAGGAAGAGGATTCCAAGAACAAGGGAACCGTGAGCGACCTGGTGATACCAATCATCATGCTGATTATCTTCTGCATGGCGGGCATGGTATATTCGGGCGGATTCTTCGATGCCGATAATGCCAACTATCTCAACTTTGTAGATGCCTTTGCTGCGAGCAATGCCTCTGTAGGCTTGGTAATCGGTTCATTGGCAGCCCTGATTCTTACCATCATGATGTTTACCATTCGCAAGACCTTGCCTTTCGATGAGGCGATGAGTAGTCTCATCAAGGGTTTTGAGGCGATGGTACCAGCCATTCTGATTCTTACTTTGGCATGGACGCTGAAGAGTATGACCGACTCGCTGGGTGCGGCAGAATATGTATCATCGGTTGTAGCGAGCAGTGCCTCAGAACTTCAGATGCTTCTTCCGGGCATCATCTTCCTGGTAGCAGGCTTCCTGGCATTTGCAACGGGCACCTCCTGGGGAACCTTCGGTATTCTGATTCCTATCTGCATCGCCGTATTCCCTGGTGCTGATCCTTTGCGCATCATCTCTATCTCGGCATGTATGGCTGGTGCGGTATGTGGCGACCATATCTCTCCTATCAGCGATACCACCATCATGGCGAGTGCGGGAGCGGAATGCAAGCATGTGCATCATGTATCATCACAGTTGCCTTACGCCCTGACTGTAGCCTGTGTGAGTTTCCTCACCTTCGTCGTGGCAGGATTCACTCATACGCTGGGTATGGTAACGAGTGCCATCATCTCGTGGATCTTCGGTGTTGCCATGCTCGGTTTTGCTTTATTTTATTTAAATAAGCGCCAAAAAGTTAAATAGTTCTTAATTTATTTGTATATTTGAAATATTTTCAATATCTTTGCATAAGAAAAGCTGCACTCGGCAATTTGAAAGCAAACTTTCATTGCGCTCGTTTGCATTTTCTTTGCAAAAGAATTTAATAAAGAACATATTAACATTATAAAAAGTAGACATTATGAAGGAATTAAAAGGAACAAAGACAGAGAAGAACCTCCAGGAGGCATTCGCTGGTGAGTCACAGGCTCGTAACAAATATACCTATTTTGCAAGCAAGGCAAAGAAGGACGGTTTTGTACAGATAGCTAATATCTTTGAGGAGACAGCTGCTAACGAGAAGGAGCACGCTAAGTTGTGGTTCAAGTATCTGGAGGGCGGTGCTATCCAGGATACAGAGAAGAACCTGGAGGCTGCTGCCAATGGTGAGCACGATGAATGGACAGACATGTATCCTCGTATGGCGAAAGAGGCTCGCGAAGAAGGTTTCGAGGAGATTGCAGCTAAGTTTGAGATGGTTGCTGAAATCGAAAAGCACCACGAGGAGCGTTATCGCAAGCTCTTGAAGAACGTACAGGACAAGCTCGTCTTCTCTCGTGACGGCGACTGCATCTGGCAGTGCTCTAACTGCGGACATATCGTAGTTGGCAAGAAGGCTCCTGAGGTTTGCCCAGTCTGCAACCACCCACAGAGCTACTTCCAGATTGAAGCACAGAATTACTAATTCTTGATTGGGGCGGATTTGGCAAATTCGCCGGAACGACTAGCGAAAGAAACGCATAGCGAGATATATACTAAAAGAAAGCCAGCAGGGGAAATTCCTGCTGGCTTTTATTTTATTCATGATTGAATAGCCACCCTAAAAAGCTAGAGTCATGATTATTGTTTAATTATCCCAGACACTTAATCCTGGTCTTTTATTTGACTGGAATTCATAATCATTTTCTATCACATCACTGTTATTCAAATTTTCAGATGGACTAGCAGCGAGGATTAACTCATTAGAGATGTTCATAACATCCATATTTGGCTTGATATAATTTTTCTTGTTCATAATGATAATTGTTTTAAAAGGTTGATTTACTTATTTACATATTTCTTTCCGTACTTGATTACTACGCCCTTGTAGCTTTAACTTTTAAATTGTTTATATTTAGGATTTTAATTACTTTCTGGTGCAAAATTAAGCAATTATTCAATACGATGCAAATTTATTTGATGGAAATACCTTTTTGAAACATCTTTATAATCGTTTCGAACACTTTTTTTTCTGTAAATACTTGGTTTTGTGGTTTTTAAGTCTTAATTTTGCAGCGCTAATCAAAACATTATAATTATGAGAAGAAAATTACTACAATGGGCACTTGCCATGATTGCAGCAGCCCTGCCAGCTATACCATCTCTGGCACAAATACCTGATGGCTATTACGACTCTCTGAAAGGCAAGAAGGGAGCCGAACTGAAAAACGCAATACACGATATCATCAAAACAGCTAAAGTGTATGGCTATGGAAGCGGTAAAGGAAAAACATGGTGGGGATTCTGGGATACAGACCGGGATGAAAACGGATACTATATCGACCGATACTCTGCCCAGAACGAATGGGAGAAAGCAACCTCTCAAGGTACACCTGGAGCAGACATGAACATAGAACACTCTTTCCCTAAAAGCTGGTGGGGAGGAGCAAGCAACCAGGCATATAAAGATCTCTACAACCTGATGCCATGCAAAGCCAGAATCAATTCTACCAAAAGCAACTTCCCTATGGGAAAGGTGGAAAGTGGCGATAAAGGCAATGGTTGGACCAAAGTGGGCAGAGGCAGCGACGGAAAAATGTATTGGGAGCCTGCTGATATGTGGAAGGGCGACTTTGCCCGTGGCTACATGTATATGGCTACCACCTACCAGCACTTCAACTGGACCGGAACCCAAGCCCTGCAGATTCTGCAGAAGGGCAACTACCCAACACTGCAGAAATGGGCTTACACCTTATATATACAATGGGCTAAAGGTGACATGCCTGATAAATTGGAAATCCAACGTAATGAAGAGGTATTCAAGATTCAAGGCAACCGCAACCCATACATCGACTTCCCTAACCTGATGGAATATGTATGGGGCGACAGCATCGACTATGCTTTCGATCCTGCCAAGACCCTGAAGGCAACAGAGTACAAGGGCGGAACTGGTGGAGAAGGTGGTGGCGGAACCATCGACCCAACCCCTAATCCGGAAAAGCCTTCGGTAGAAACACTGATGAACGAAGACTTTACCAAGGGTAAAGGTGGCTGCACGGAAACTATCAACAGAAACGAAAGTGGCTACAAGAATATATGGATGCAGACTTCACAATATGGTTGGAAGGCTTCAGCCTATACAGCAAGCACCAAGAAGAACCATGCCGCAGATGCCCTCCTCTCAACACCGGAGATAGACCTTACGGAATATAACAATGCAACACTGACTATCAACCAGGCTGTCAACTTCGTCAAAGGTAAGGGACACGAATATCTGTCAATAGAAGCATTGGTTACCAATCCGGAAACCGGCGAAACTGAGACATCATTACTCGATGATTTCGTGGTACCACAAAAAGATTCGTGGGAGTTTAATGATTATAATCTCGATTTGTCACAGTATTGTGGAAGCAAGTTACAACTCCGTTTCCGCTACACCAGCGATGAAACCATCTGCTGTACCTGGGAAATCAAGAAGATGTCGGTAAAGGGAACCAAACCTGTGGGAACAGGCATCAACCAGACACAGATATCAACTTCTACCGATATCGACTTCAGGCTGCCATATCAGGTATACACCATTGATGGAAAGAAGATCAGCCTCAGCAACGGCTATAAGGGAATTTTAATCATCAAACAAGGTAAGAATGCTAAGAAAATCGTGAAATAACAGAAATCATTAAGCCCATCTTGCATCGCCTGATACAAGATGGGCTTATTCTTTATGATTTAGCTTGAACCATTTCCAACAAGATTTCTATCAATCTAGGAACACCATACTGTTCTATCTCGTCCTCTTTCACCCAGATATAATCATCAGGGAGCAGGGGGCGGGTTTCTGTTTCCTGCAGATAGAAGTCGGCAAGGAGGATGCGATGGGTAAGTACATGCTTCACATCCTTAGCCAGGAGAAGAGGATTATGGACAAAGGCAGGCAGTTGCAAAGCATCTGATGCGTTATATGGTTCCCACAATCCTTGCCAGATATCCCCCTCACCGCGACGGTGGATAGCCACTTCGCCTTTACACCTTATATATATATAGGAGAGATGGCGCGTTTTCACCTTCAGTGTCTTGTTCTTCACCGGCAACTCCTCTACCCTTCCTGTCCTCAACGCCTCACAGGTTTCGGCAAGCGGACAGACAAGACATTTTGGAGATTGAGGAGTGCACTGGATAGCTCCGAAATCCATCATGCCCTGATTATAGGCAGCAACAGGCGATAATGCAGTATCAGAAAGTTGCTGAGCAGACGAAGCAGGCAAGAGCGATTGCGCCAACGCAGCAAACTCCTTTTTCCCCTGCGTTGAGTTGATAGGAGTATCTATTCCGAAGTAGCGTGAAAGAACCCGATACACATTGCCATCTACTACTGCCGCCGGAATATCAAAGGCAAAAGAACCGATGGCTGCTGCAGTATAATCGCCCACCCCCTTCAGGGCTTTAATACCTTCAAGCGTATCAGGGAAATGACCGAGCTCTACTATCTGTCTGGCAGCAGTATGAAGGTTGCGGGCTCGCGAGTAATACCCCAATCCCTGCCAGAGTTTCAAGACATCATCCTCGCTGGCAGCAGCCAAGTCTTCAACCTTGGGATAGGTCTTCATGAACCGCTCCCAATATTCCCATCCCTGTGCGATGCGGGTTTGCTGAAGGATGATTTCGCTCAGCCAGATGGCATAAGGATCCTTGGTTTCGCGCCAAGGCAAATCCCTACCATACTCACGAAACCAACGGATAATGACTGCCGAAAAACTATTCATAAAATTCAATGTTCAAAGTAATTACTGTTCCGGATATTGCTCGTAAATCTTCAGACCGAACTCATTCGCCAAGGCATAGGCATGCTCCATGATATCGGCAAGGATATGCTCATAATTCACCCATACCTTATCCTTGATGAAGAAATAGAACTCGATAGGAAGACCGCATTGTGTGGCTTCCATGTGACGCACCATCAATGTGAGATCGGTATTGACCTCCGGACGCTGGCGCAGATACTTCTCCATGAATTTACGGTAAAGCTGAAGATTGGTAGGAGCAAGGGCTGCAGGATTCTTTAAATCCTCAATATCCTTCCCTTCTTGTATATCTTTATCTATCGCCTTCTGCAACGACTCCTTCAACTTAAACGAATCTTCGGTGGCGAAATGCTTGGCAAGCAGATTACGTTTTAATGTCTCATCCACCAGACGGACACTGCGGAAATCGAAGTAAACCACGCGCTTCACTCTTCGTCCACCACTCTTCTGCATACCAATCCAGTTCTGGAACGAACCATTCACCAGGGTAGTAGGCGAAATAGTAACAATGGTGTTATCAAAGTTGCGCACCTTCACAGTCGTGAGTGACATATCCTCAACGATACCATTGGCATCCACCGACTTCACCGTAATCCAGTCGCCCTTATGCAACATATCATTGCTGGTAAGACGCACACCAGCCGCCAATCCCGTGATGGTATCCTTGAAGACCAGCATCAGGACAGCCGAGGTAGCACCCAAACCGGCAAAGAGGGTCATCGGGTTTTTGCCTAGCAGGATGGCAATCACCACCACAGCAGCCACGAAGAGCATCAATACCCTGAGAACACCGCAGAAAGTATGGAAATACTGCTGAGCCGACGAGCGTCGTTCCTGAGAATCCTCCAATCCTTTGAAAGACCCGATGAAGACCAGAACCGTACGCACCGACATCACCACGATATAGATGCCCGTAGCCCGCTCCAATATCTCCTTGAATATCGGATATTCCAGATAAATCAGCGGCATGAGCGACCATATCACCACAGCCGGCACAATATGGCAAGCCGAGGTGAGCACCTTTTTGTTCAGCAGCACATCATCCCAAGTGATGTCCGTCTTATCAGTAATCTTACTGATGAGCGGAACCAGTATCTTGCGACACAGGAAATCGCTCAGCATCGCCAAGAGAATGGCAGTAATGGTGAGCAAGATATGGCGCAGCATCGGCACGAAATCACCGGTGACTCCTGCCCATGTTATCATTTCATCTACAAACTTACGAATTTCCTCCATAAAACTATTAACTATAAACTATCAACTAACGCTCACGGTTGGCAGAGCAAAGTACATACTTTATCTGCAAAGTGTCTGGCATTATTGCCATGCATGATGCCATTGTTGATGATGGCGAAACAGAGTTCATGACCATTGGCTGCGGTACAGTAACCCGCCAATGAGATGATGCCCGTCAGCGTACCCGTCTTTGCTTTCACATTGCCATGCACAAAACTGTTCTTCATACGCTTCTTCAACGTACCGTCAACTCCACCGATAGGCAGCGAATGCTTCAGATGGTCCATGATGTTGCCGTTGAGATAAGCATAACGCAACAGTTTCACCTCCAGTTCGGCACTGAGATAATTATAGAGCGAAAGTCCCGAGCCGTCAGCCAGTTTATATCTTGCCGGATCGAGTCCTATCTTACGGATAAGCTGTCTTTCCACATTCCGGGCACTCTTGGCACTCGCCCATTTATTGCCCGTAGAAGCCGCAATCTGATAATACATGCTCTCGGCATAGAGATTATCACTCTCCTTCATCATCTTGTGCAGAATCTGATCCATCGTATGGAATCGGGTACAGACCGTAAAGGCACTCGCAGGGCAAGTCTTCTCTGAAGCCCCAAAGCAGGAATATTCGATGCCCTCCTCACGGAGCTTGGCAAGAAACTTATCCATAAAGATGTCCTTGCGCTGGAACACCAGTGGCGAAAGCACCGGATTGTCATCATCCCAGCACCAGCCTTCACCCAACAGGTCGGCATCCTTCAAAGAACGGTCGGCATAGATGCTGCCACGGATGGTATCCACTCCCATTTCCTTCAGACTATTGACAAATGCCGACATATCATCGCTGTTGAAACGGGGATCCATACCGCCTATACAATAGACATCACCCGTCAATACTCCATTCTCAATGGTACCGGTATATTTCAGAGTGGTTTTAAACTGGTAAGAACCGCCCAACTTATCGAGCGCCGTAACGGCAGTCAGGAGCTTCATCGTACTTGCCGGACGCATCAGCTGTCGTTCATTTCTCTGATAGATACAAGAGTCAGCAGACAGGTCCCAGACCATCAGTCCTACCTGTGATGTTTCGAACATCTTGCTTTCAAGGAGTTTATCAATACCCACCTTCACCGATTCTGGCCAAGGCAATTTCTGCGCGAGCGTATCCGCTGCCAGGGAGTCAACGAGTGTAGAGTCGGAAACATCCTCCTCATCAACCGTTTCTATTCCCTCATCTTCAATCACATTCTGGGCCTGCACCGGTACAGAGATCCATACCATCATCAGACCCAACATCATATATATTATCTTTTTCATCACAATCAGTTCACCTGAACTTAAAAGAAATTATTTATTCTTGATTCTCTCCATAAATGCCTCTTCATTATCCGGCTGAACGGTCACTATATTCTTATGCCCGTATTCGATGACCACACAATGGTCTAATCCGAAGAAAGTCTTGGCGATGTGTACATCAATGACATCACATAGCGGCACATTTCTGTTGGAAGAGAACCTGCCCTCATTGATGATGAGATATTCCATCTCCTCATCGAGGTCTATCGGTTTTACCATCTTGAAGGTATAGGTTGTATTCAGTATGCGCTCTATCATGCCCACGATGATGATAGCCACAAAGATGCCGATGATAGCCAGTTTGACCCAGAAGAAGTAGAGAGCCAGGATTGCGAACACCGCCACACCGATACGTGCCGTCAGCGTAAAGCGCTTATGAAAAGTTCTATCTGCCATAACTTTGATTTATTACCTTATATTATTGTCGTTTTTACGACCTTTTGATAGTCTAAAAGACTATATAACCTTAAATTTCGCTGCAAAATTACAAAAAATCCCTCTCTTATTACTCATTTTAAAGATTAATTATTACTTTTGCAACGAATTAAGAATTAATTCTGAGAGAATGGGGCTGTTTTATAGATAAAAACACCTGTTCTTAAAATTGAAATTAGATAAGAATAAACTCAATGGTTTATAAGTATGATTTTCTGATTATCGGCTCAGGAGTTGCCGGTATGAGTTACGCCCTGAAAGTAGCCAGAGCGCATAAAGGTAAGGTGTGTATGATTTGCAAAACCTCGCTCGACGAGGCGAACACGTCATTTGCACAGGGTGGTGTTGCGTCAGTTACCAACTTGGAAGTGGATAACTTCGACAAGCACATTCAAGACACGATGATTGCTGGTGATTACATCAGCGATTATAAAGCAGTGAAGCAGGTTGTCACCATGGCACCGGAGCAGATCAAGGAGCTCGTGCAGTGGGGCGTCAACTTCGATAAGCAGCAGGACGGCAAGTTCGACCTCCACCGTGAGGGCGGTCACAGCGAGTTCCGCATCCTTCATCATGCCGATGATACGGGTGCTGAAATCCAGCGCGGTCTGATGGAGGCTGTGCGCAACTGTCCGGATATCGATATCAAGGAAAATCATTTCGCAGTAGAGATTATCACTCAGCACCACTTGGGTGCCCGTGTTACTCGCCGCACTCCTTATATCAACTGTTATGGTGCATACGTATTGAATCCTGATACCCAGAAGGTGGATACCTATCTGAGCAAAGTAACCGTGATGTGTACCGGTGGATGCGGTGCTGTTTATCAGACTACCACCAACCCTGTGATTGCCACTGGCGATGGTGAGGCGATGGTATACCGTGCCAAGGGAACTGTAGCCGACATGGAGTTTGTCCAGTTCCACCCAACCGCTCTCTATCATCCGGGCGAAACCCATCCTGCCTTCCTCATCACCGAGGCTATGCGTGGTTATGGCGGCATCTTGCGTCTGCCTAACGGCGAAAGTTTCATGGAGAAATATGATAAGCGATTGAGTCTGGCTCCTCGTGACATCGTGGCTCGTGCCATCGATAAAGAGATGAAGATTCACGGATTGGATCATGTCTGTCTCGATGTAACCCATAAGAATCCAGAGGAGACCAAGCGTCACTTCCCTAATATCTACGCCAAGTGTCTGAGCATCGGCATCGACATCACCAAGGAGTATATCCCTGTTCGTCCTGCCGCTCACTATATGTGTGGTGGTATCAAGGTAGATTTGAACGGCTGTTCAAGCATCAACCGTCTCTATGCCCTAGGCGAGTGTTCATGCACCGGTCTGCATGGCGGTAACCGTCTTGCCAGCAACTCGCTCATCGAGGCTGTGGTTTATGCCGAAACTGCTGCCAAGCACAGTATTGAACATGTAGATGAGTACGACTTCAATGAGAAGGTACCAGCATGGAACGATGAAGGAACTTTGACCAACGAAGAGAAGGTGCTGATTACACAGAGCGTGAAAGAGGTGGGCGAATGCATGAGCAACTATGTAGGCATCGTGCGCAGCGACCTCCGTCTGAAGCGAGCATGGGACCGCCTCGATCTTCTCTACGAAGAGACAGAAAACCTCTTCAAGCGTGTAAAGGTAAGCAAGGAACTCTGCGAGCTCCGCAACATGATTAACGTGGGTTATCTCATCACCCGCATGGCGATAGAACGCAAGGAGAGCCGTGGTCTCCACTATACCATCGACTACCCTGTTCATGCTTACGACAAGAAATAAAGTTTTTTCAAGCTACCATATAAAGCCGCCAGGATATTCTCACATGATATCCTAGCGGCTTTTTCTTTGCCTACAGGAAAGTTCAAATCCTTGTACTTCCCTGAAAAAGGTTGTCACTTAGGAACAAACAGAAGTGACAATGAAAC
>ERZ791702.63-NODE-63-length-74391-cov-81.066_pt1 | contig 74391 bp, 70 predicted proteins | sample MGYA00510050_ERZ791702 | MGnify/ENA primary metagenome ERZ791702 (study PRJEB30046, sample SAMN00715230) | human gut metagenome | study: EMG produced TPA metagenomics assembly of the A metagenome-wide association study of gut microbiota in type 2... | reverse complement strand
CAAAAGAAGGAGGAGGCAGCTTAGCCTCCTTTCCCATATCTGCCATGTTTGTCTTTCCAAGGCTATCTTTTAGGAGGTAGCCTTTTTTGATGGCTCTCAAAGGTGTCATATCTAACGAAGAGGGTAGGAGGGCAAGTTCATGTTTTTTGCCCCCAAATGTTAATGTTTAGTTGACGTAGCGGAAAAGCTACCTAAATATTTGGTAGTTTATAGCTTTTTAGCTACCTTTGCAGTGTCATTCAGACAAAGAGTTCTTTAACATGTTTAATTACAGCAATTAAACACAATCAATTGTACAATGAGTAGACTAAAGCGGGATGCTTTATCACTCAACATGGTGCCGAGCACGATGAATGGTTCAATCCCAAGAATGGGATGAAAATCAGAATTCCAAGACACGGTAGCCATGAGGTTAAGACAGGGTTGCTTAGACGCATTAAAAAGACGTTGCTCGGACAATAGTCCGGGCAACTGCCCTTAGCCTTACAATTGTGTGTATTGTGTGATAGACGTGTTGAGAACTCTTTTAATAGGGAATTTAAACAAATAAGATATATGGTAAAGAATGTTGTGCTGATTTTAGAATATGGTGATGGCGGTTACTCTTGTTACAATGATGAGCCACTGGGCAACTATGCCGTCATCGATGGCGATGGGGCTACCGCTGAGGAGGCAAAGGCTGATTTCATGAGAGCTTTGCAGGAGTGCAGGGATGATGATCCTGACAACAAGGACTTGCAAGACTTGACGTTTACATATAAGTATGACGTGCAAGCTTTCTTCAAGGAGTTTTCCTTTCTCAACGCTACCGAGATAGCTAGACGTGCAGGCATCAATCCGTCACTCATGCGCCAGTATGTAAGTGGAGTCAAGACTGCTGGAGAGAAGACATACCAGCGACTCAACGCTTGCATGAGCAATATTAAAGCGGATTTACAAGCAGCCGTCTTCTGATGGTTGTGTTTTCATAAAGTAATTAAATGAACTCTTGAGCCCCTGGTGCGAGATGCATCGGGGGCTTTTTTTGTGCCCAAATATTAAATCTTACCTGGTTATACGTTTTTTTAGTTTGGAGCCATCCGTGCGTGAAGCGTGGGAATTTTTACTTGCAGAAATGTTAAAAAGTATGCAAAAAACAGAAAATCTTTATGATAGTTGAGATTATCTGAAAATAAATGTGTATTTTTGTGCCTATAAATATAAGTAGAATATAATATAAGGCAAAAATATATATCTAACTTATATTATTGTATAATTTAAATATTAGGAATTATGATTGATTATTACGAGTATTCTATACCCGAATTGGTAAAACTTCTTGGTGCAAGATTCAAGGATTACCGTCTGCGTAGCAATATGACACAGAAAGAGGTATCTGAACAATCGGGTATTACAATCACAACCATTCATAAGTTTGAGAATGGTACATCCGGCAATGTCTCGCTCGGCACATTTCTTTTGCTGCTGAAGGCGATAGGGCAGATAGATGCCCTTGATGAACTGATGCCGGATTTACCGCCATCTGCGTACCTGATGAAAGAAGAAAAGAAAGTTCAACGAATAAGACATAAGAAGTCATGATAGCAAGTTCATTAAAAATAATGCTTTGGGACAAGGAAATCGGTCGCCTGTCCTGGGATGCAAGGAGAGGGGTTTCGTTTTTTGAATACAATCCTGCTTTTCTTGGTGGGAGGCTCGATCCGTTCCCTCTGGTGGCTTCTGTCAAGTCACCTGCCAGCCGTCGTCCCATCATGGGTGACAGGGAAACGAAACTTTACCGCAAACTGCCTCCTTTTCTTGCAGATTCTTTACCAGACGCTTGGGGTAATCAGGTGTTTGAGTGTTGGCGCATACAGAATGGCATTCGCAATCAGGAGATAACTCCGCTTGAAATTTTGTCGTTCATTGGTAAGCGCGGTATGGGAGCTTTGGAGTTTATTCCTGAATCATCCGGCATTAGAAAGTCGGAAAAGCTGAATATGAAGTTGTTGACGGATTTGGCTCAGAGAATATTCTTGGAGCGTGAGAATGTGAGGCTGTTGCCAGATGAATCGCTGACCATGCAGTCGTTGATTGCTGTAGGAACTTCGGCAGGCGGTCGCCAGCCTAAGGCCATCATAGCGATAAATCCGAAAACCGGAGAAATCAGAAGCGGTCAGATAGCCGGTCACAAGGGCTTTGATTATTGCATCCTGAAGTTTGGTGATGCGGAGCGTTCTTCTGCAGAACTGGAAATGGCCTATTACAAGATGGCTAAGGCTGCAGGCATAAGCATGATGCCTTGCAGGATTATTGAGATCGAAGGTCAGAAGCACTTCATTACACATCGTTTTGATCGTGACGAGGAACGTAAATTACACATGCAGACGTTGGCGGCTCTATACCCTGATGCCGACAGTTATGAAAAGCTGCTGATGGTTTGTCGAAAGATGCGTCTGCCTGAAAGTACCCAGGAGGAAGTTTTCCGCAGGATGGTATTCAACATCCTAGCCAACAACACTGATGATCACAACAAGAACTTTTCTTTTCTGATGGATGAAAGTGGAAAATGGCAACTTTCTCCTGCATACGATATGACTTATATCTTCAATGTGGGTGGCTTTCTTCCTGAGAAGATGCATTGTATGATGATGCAGGGTAAGCTTCAAGGTCAGACTCTTGAAGATGCTTTGGCTCTCGGCAAGGAAAATGGTATCAGGAAGGCTGAAAGTTTCATTGGTGAGGTTGCCTCTGCTATCCGCCAATTCAGACACTTTGCAGAGGAGTGCGAAGTTAGCCAGCGTTGGATAGGTGCTGTAGAAACCACCCTTAACCAGCATCTGGCAGAGTGGGGATTGCTCGAACGAAGAAAGAATGTTGCATTCAGAATTGGCGAAACCCTTTTTGAGAAGGTACGTGTTGAAAAGACATACAAAGGTAATTATCACCTTTTGTGTGAAGTGGAAGGGAAAGAACGCAAGTTCGTGATTACCGGAAAGAAAGAAGAATATGCGTTGATTGATAGGGTTGGTACTGATAATCTAACTGATGAACAATTGTATACGTTGGTTGAAACCTTCTTTGTAAGATAAAAGACATTTTTATTATATTTATTAAGGAGGGCGGCCTTTGGGTCGCTCTTTTTGTGTCATCTATTCAAGACTACCTATCTGGTTGGGGGAGCCTTGGATAAACAGGAAGTGTTTGGGGGATGCTGGCTCCTCTTCCTTTTGCTTCACTTTTTGGAAATTTGGTGGCTTGTTCTTGGGAGGTTGTAGTCCTTTGCCATCCTTTTGACAGGTCTCTTTTGTCTTTGGTGTTTCCTCCTTTAGCTTGCCTTCCTTGAGGGAGGATTGGCTGGTCATTGTGGGGTGGGGACTCGAAGACCTGGTTGAAAGAGGTAAGTATAGTCTCTCTCTTCTCGGTGCTGTTGATGGGTACACCAGGAATAGGTAGGGCTGGTTTTCTCAAGGTTCCTGGTAAAGGGTAGCGTCCTCTTTTTGATTTCCTGCTACTTTTATTGTTTCTTTAGGTGAGCGTTCATTCATTTTCTTAAGCGTCATCCCTTGATTTTACTTTGCAAATTTACCACAAGCGGCGACTGTCAAGGGCACACCCAGGGGCTTGTCTCCACATTTTTTTCATTGTTTTTGGGTGCAGCGGCTCCTGTTTCAAAAACAACCAGATATCCTTGAAAATAATATGGGCCATCTCTTGTCTTTTCTCGCCTTCTCCTTGTTGGTGTTATTCGCACGTAAAATTTAAGTAATAACGTTTTAAAAATAAAGATTATGAACGCAAGTAACAATTTCACAGTAGTAGGTTTTATCTGCAAGGACGCAGAAGTTAGAAACTTTGAGAAGAGCAGCCTCGCTCGCTTTGGCGTATCCATCAAGACCACCGAGAAGAAGGGTGGCGTGGAGATTACCTCTTCTTCCATCCAGAGCTTCGAGAGCTGGATCAAGAACGATGACCAGGCAATCCTCGATCTCCTCAAGAAGGGCAAGCGAGTAAAGGTTGAGGGCTTCTTCAAGAGCGAGACCTATCAGAAGGATGGCAAGGACCATCATGTGATCAAGCTCATTGCCACCGGTATCTCAGAGGTGGAGAAGCAAAAGAAGGAGGAGGCAGCTTAGCCTCCTTTCCCATATCTGCCATGTTTGTCTTCCAAGGCTATCATTTTTGGTAGTCTTGGATTGATGGTACTTGGGGGATGGTATTATATCTACTTTTCGATGGAATCGCATATTTTCAAGGGTTTTCTTTGTGAATTTGGATTTTTGGTGTATCTTTGTGCCATCGTCTATAGAAGTTGCGAAGTTTATGGCGTTATCGGTTCATCTGAGTAGTGGTATCTCGATGAAATCGTTCTTTTGGGAGCCAAGGAGGAATACATGGTTGATATGGACTGCATGTGTTTCTCTTGGCTCTTTTTCTTTTATGCCGGCTCTTTTATGCTTATCTTTGTCTATCTGTTTTGTTGATATCTATGGCTTGGTTTTACTGTGTCGTGGTTTAGGTAGATATCCATTGGAAGATGATACTTATATCTATTGTTTTCTACTGTAGTTTTGTGAATAGAACCTCGTTTTTATAATTTTGTCGCAGCATAATCCCACCAGGCTTTTTATCGTGCAAAGGTATGGCAGTCTTGGCAGATACCAAACACCACGTTGTTATCGGCGAAGAATCTTTTCCGGCAGCCTTCCGAAATCATAGATTGCGGTTTTCCGGAAAAGATTCTCTACCGATTGTTTGGCTTTCTGCCATTTTTGACTGCCATCTTTTTAGGCACGAAAAAAGGCTTGGTGTGAAGGTTATGCCGGAATGCTAAAAAAAAACTCGGATTTATCCTCAAAACTCCAGGGATTGGAAAAAGGCTGGATGTTTCAGGAAATCCAGAATATTTTAAGTTTAATTTTAAACACTAGCAGATATAAGACAGAATTTTTCGGGCTTTTGCATGGAGGAACATCCCCAGTATAAGGCTTATAACAATGGGCTTGGAAACTTGACCACAGTGGAGCTGATTTCTTTGGTTATCGGTACAGGGACGCAGAAGAATGTGGAACAGGCACGCCAGATTTACAATGTGATGGAGGAGAGCTTGCGTAATATAGCCAAGGCTAGGGTAGAGGACTTGCAGGTGGTTCAAGGCATCGGAGATACCAAGGCGATAGCCCTTCAGGCAGCCATCGAGCTGGGTAAGCGTTACAGCTTGGAAAATATGGCAGAGCGTCCGGATATGGGCAGCAGCTTGGCTATCTATAATTTCCTTCTTCCTCATGTAAGGGATTTGGAGGTGGAGGAATGCCATTTGCTGTTGATGAATCAGAATTTCAAGCTTATCAAGCATGTGCCCATGAGTCATGGAGGACTCACTGAAACGGCGGTGGATGTGCGCAGAATCATGAGGGAGGCTGTTTTGAACAATGCCACGATATTGGCTCTTGCCCATAATCACCCTTCGAATTCTCCTCATCCAAGCAGGGCTGATGATATGCTCACCAAGAGCGTCAAGGAAGCTTGTGACATCATGCGCATCTTTTTCATGGATCATGTGATAATTGCCGATGGGTGTTATTACTCTTATCATGACAGAGGAAAAATGGGTTTATAAAGGTAACGGAGAGGCTAACCACCTCTCCATAAAAGAATATTTGTATGAAAGTACGTTTATATCATGATGAAAGGGTAAGCGCCAAGAATGCGCCGGATGCATGGTCTATCTATTGTCCTTACCCTAAGAAGTATCAGAGGGTTGCGGGTATCAAGGGCGTTTATCTAGGTTGCAAGCCTACAGATGGTGGTTTGATACGTTGTTGTTGGGAATCCATGGAAGTGGGGCAGAGAATCAATTTGGGAAAGCGTGTGGATGTATCTAGCACGCCAATGGCTATTCAGGTTGCTTTTCACAATATAGAGCGTGTTTATCTGAATGCTTGCAAGGTTGATACCCTGGAGGCATGGGGAAAGTTTCAAAGAGTTTAAAAATAAGGATTATGAATCAGAATGAAGTTTTGGAGTTTGATGGTTTTCGTGTGGAAAGAGAGTCTTTCCTTGGTGGGGATTGCTATGGGCTGGTCACCTCATGCAAGAAAGATGAGGAGGGTGTTTCATATCATCTGGAGGTGGAGTTTGACATATCCCAAGCCAAGTTTCAGTTTTCCAAGTGTTATTCTCACCAGGTGGTTCCTTGCAATGAACTTTCTGCCGGCGGTAGGCTCAAGGTCATGGTTTATCTAGTGGAAAAGGCAGCTGGTGCTTTCGTGAGGGAGAAGGGTGTTTCTCAGAAGTTGTCCTTGGAGAAATTGAAAGGCTTGTATCAAGAGGATGATGTGGTGATGGGAGAGATTCTTGCCTCGGAGAAAGCCGATGGCTTGACCATAGAGGAGTCGTTCTTTCTGTATATCCTTGCTCAAAATTGGGCGAATGGTGATGAGTTTTCTTGGGCTTGTGGGGGAGTAGAGGAAGAAAGTGTATCTCTTTTGGAAGAGGCAAGGAAGATGAAGTTGTGAAAAGGGGTGAGGAGAGTTTGGGCTCTCCTCCTTTTTTCTTTTTGGGATGGTGCGTTCATGTGGGCGCGAATTCTACAAACAAGTGAAAATGACATATGGTTTGTAAAACCTTGCTAGTTAACCGCTCTATCATTTATTCTATATTCTCTTTATTGAGTGCCATCTTGAGTGTCATTAAATAATTTCTCTTTACCTCACTTTCTATATTCTTCCATATATATATATTGTTTTGAATTTGCGTATATTTCATCGGTCATGACCGATGAAATAAGTTTCATGATGAAACTTTACGCTTGCTGTCAAAATGGCTATAAAAGTTGTATTGCTGCAAAGTGATTTTCCGTTAGACGTTACAGTGTAAAAAGCAGTGCAAGTTTCTTGGTGGACACCTTTGGGTGATATTTGAAAGCAAAGATTTTAATGACCGGATTCAAGGGAGATTGAGATAATGACACAGCCCCTTCATGACACCCTTGGAAATTCGCAAATCGATACTTTAGTTATGCGTGTCGAATGGTGATGAGTTTTTGGGGGGCTTGTGGAGGAGTAGAGGAAGATGAGGTTGTGAAAAAGGAGCGTTCATGTGAGCGCATCCTATCATATCTATATGGTATTGTTGAGTGCTGTGGTATCTACAAGAGCATTTTGCAAGAAGCTCCCCACATAGCATGTTGGAATAGCTATGTAGGGAGCTTCTTTGCCAGTTGTTTGTGCTAAGCTGCTTGATTCTTGGGTGATACACCTAGGTTTGCTTCCATTCGCTCTTTGATGGACTTGAGTCCTTCATATTCGAAATAGAAGATTCCTTCTTGTGTATCAACACGGAATCCGTTGCTTGTCTCTTTTAAGTCGAATGCGTAGGTTTTATCCTTGGTGATAACGTTGAAGATTGCACATCCAAAGACTGGTGTAACAATTAATATAGCGCGATCAGGATGGGAGATTGTACATCCATTACTCATTTTTTTGAGGCGAATATCACCAAGTATAATAGCGTTCTTTTCCATATGAATTTATTGTTTGATTGATATTGAATATTAATACTATGCTTTAATTTAAGAGAAGTGCTTTTAGTATCTTTCTCTTTTCTGCTTGCAAAGGTATTGCAAAATAGTGAAATGGTATTTCATTCACTCTAATTTTGTATTTTTGGGGGGTGTTAGTGATTTAAAAAGGTTCCATTAGGAATGTGGATGTCTAGTGGAACCTGATGAGAGGATACCATACTCAATGTTTCTGCTATCTTCATTGTAGGTATGGGAGAATCTCCAGTGGAGAACTAATTGCTTGGTCGTATGCGGTGCCAAGTAGCATACTTCTTTCCTTAGTTCCCCAAAGGCATGCGATGGCTTTTATGCCTGCTCTTTTAGCTGCAATCATGTCTATTGCCCTATCTCCAAAGCTCAGAACATCTTCCGCTTTCTCATTCATCAACTCCAATGCCTTTAGCATAGGGGCAGGATGGGGCTTTACGGGATGGGCATCATGGTAGCCAACGATGAATCTTGCTGGAATCTGGTAATGGCTAACGATTCTTTCCACATAGGTACGTGGTGAGGTGCTGACTATTGCCATCTTGATTCCTTGTGCTTTAATGTGGTCAAGGACTTCTTGGATTCCTGCATACATGGAGGTATATGGGATTAGCCCATATGCCTCGTGCCAGTTTCTCATCTTTCTGGCATTTTCCAGTATTGTGGTATCTACAAGAGTTAAGTCCAGATCAAAAATCACTCCTTTTGCCATAAGCTAGAATAATGAATCCTTGATTTTTGGTTTGTTGCTCTTCTCTACCGACTCTCTGATGATGGCAAGGGTTTCTTCGAATGAACCTGATGTCAGGGCATGGGCTTTTCCATCTTCCAGGAACTTCTTGTTGCCTTCTGCTTTTCCGCCGATCTGTCCATCCATGTTCTTGTATTTGATCATGAAGAGTGGCTTTCGGGCTTTAAGAGTGGCATTTACTGCATGCATGGTTCCTCCTCTAAGACCTGTCTGGATGACAAGGGTAGCGTATGAGAGTCCTGCCTGCAGTCTGTCACGCTCCACCAGGGTATAGCGGTTGCCTCTTTGTCCTACCGGATACTCAGAAAGCAGAAGTCCTCCGCTTTCCACTATGTTCTTGGCCAGTTCCAGGTTCTCTTTAGGGTAGATGGATTCCCAATCCAAGCCGTTGGCAAGGAATGCCGTGGTGGTTCCCTTCACGTTCAATGCTCCTTGGTGGCCGGTGGTGTCGCATCCTATGGCAAGACCTGATACGATGTTGAAGCCTTGTTCTGCGAACTTTTCAGCGAAGTAGATTCCTGCCTGGGTTCCTGCTTCTGTAGGTTCTCTTGTGCCGATGATGGCGATGCCTGGCATTTGGAGAGCTTTGATGTTGCCTCTGTAGAACAGAATCAATGGGGCGTCTGCATTGCCATCTTCATTGATGGTCTCGCGCAGGATTTGAGGGAAGGCTTCTTCGTAATAGGAGATGATGCCAACACCTTCTCTTTCTGCATCATTGATGCAGGTTAATGCCTTTCTGTTGGCTTCCTGGAGATCTGTGGCTGAGTACTTTTCGAACTTCTTTCCCTTGAGAGTAGTCCAGAAGTGACACAGGTCCTCGATGGTTTGCACTTGGGACGGAGCTACCTCGGCTATGGAGAGAACGGTTTTGTTTCCGCAGCCCTTGAGGTTCTTCAATGTCAATATGAGTTCTGTATTGAGTGCCATATTTCTTTATGTTCTATTTCTTTGTTATTACTTTTGTTATGCAGCTGCAAGAGTAGTTATTTCTTTTTGAATTCCCAACATCTTGGAGAAAAAATACTTGCTTTTGCTGCTGCACGTTCTGTTTGTGCTAGTCGATGTTCCAGTAGGCATCAGGATCGCCGTCGAAAACGTCGTCTATGTCCTGGTCGCTCCAGCCTTCTACGTCTTGGGCGTATGAACCGTTGTAGTTGTCGTATGTCTCTTCCTCCTCGTAGTAGTCTGATGGATCGTAGTAGTCTTCTGGATCGTAATCGTCCGTCGGATCATAGTGAGGATGGTAATCTGGGTTGAAGGTCTTTGCCAGGAACAATCCTGTTACGCTTGCTGCCCCCATGGTTTCCAGCTTTTCTGCAACCATTTGGAAGGTTCTTCCTCTTGTGATGATGTCATCAATGACGATGATTTTCTTTCCTGCGATGTCACTGGTGTTGAAGCCGAAGCCTTCGATTGGATTTCCGGTTTTTCCTGTGAGGTGACCAGCTTCATGGTCGTGCTCATTGTAGATGGCATTGATTGCTACCTTGTAGCCGGCAGCCTGGATTGCTTCAGCAAGCTTTTTGTAGCGAGTTTGTGTCTTGCTCTTGGTGGATGCAGGGATGAAGCAGATGTCCCAACCTGTCTTCTCTCCATTTGTTATTTCCTGGATCTTGTTCAGAAATCCACTCTTAACTTCATCGTTGAGGTAGCCGTCTTTGAAGTTATAGCAAGTCTGACGGTCTGCCAATTGCTGGGCATTTGCCTGGTATCTCACTGGGAGATAGTCTTTGAGATATTGATAATTATACATTTTTCTTATGTTTTTTTTGATTTAACTTTTTGTTACTTTGTAATGGTGGTCTTTGCCAAGAACAGGCCGGTGACTGATTTTGCGCCAAGTTTTGCAAGCTTTAGACTTGTCTTGGTGAAGTTGGCTCCCGTGGTGATGATGTCACCTATCAGGATGATGTCTTTTCCCTCGATTTGCTCCTTGTTGAAGAGGAAGTCCTCTGCTGGATCTGTCTTTCCAGTAGCCATGAGTTCTGTTGCTCGCTTTGGCAGGATGGTGTGGTAGTCACTTGGTATGCCTGTTTCTGACTCGATGGCAGTTGCCAGTTGTGAGTAGCGGAGGGCTGTCTTGTCTGCTGTGATGGCCGGCATGAAGCATACGCTCAGGTTAGTGTCCTTGAGTTCGTCCTTGAGCTGCTTGATTGCGTCGGTGAACTGATTCTTCAGCTCCTGTGAGCATTTGCCGTTCTTGAAGTCATGAACAATCTTGCGGTTTCTCTCTTCCTCTTCCGTTGCTGGCAATCTCATTGGGAGATACTCCATGAGGTTTACGTACTCCAGGTTATTGATTGCCTGTACTGTTGATGATGCATCCTCTCTCATAGGGATGATGTTCTTGTTTGATTTTACGTTTTTCTTCATTTTGTTAAAATCTTTTTTTATTAATATTCATTTAACCGCTTATGCGGCGATTTTGCTTAATTTCTTGATCATGTTTACCAGATCTGCTCCTTCTGCAACCATTTTGGCTGAGTCGCATCGGTATGGTAATCTTCCACCTTTGCAGATGACAGGGGCTCCCTGATAGTTGATTTCTATGACGAGCAGCAAGTCACCATTGTAGCTGTACCAGTTGTACTTGAGTGATGACATCAGCAGGGGATTGTCATAGGTGTAGGACTTGATGAATGGAACCAGTACGGTGTTTTGGAACTGGTCCAGGGTAGCAATCTGAGGATAGAACGTAGCGATCTCATCCTGGAGCTTGCAGGTCTTGTTGGTCTTGCTGTTGATTCCCACAACGAGCTGGCACGTCTGCTGATTGCTGCAGTTGCACATGGCAGCGATGGACTCCACGGTTTCTCTGATTTGTGGTTTATCGTCTTTGGACTTTTTTGCCAAGTCGAACAGGCTACCCTTCTTCTCCAATGTTGCAGTGTCTTCCAAGTCCAAAGGAAATTCCACCATGCAAGCGAGCTTCTCTTGTTTCTGTTCCTCAGTCAGCTCCATTGACATCAGGGTATTGAGTGCCTCCATTCTCGTTGTCTCAGGAAGGGTTGTCATCAGGGTATTGAACTTACTCACCATCTCCTGGAAGCTGATGTCTTGCTTAAAGGGTTTTGCATCCTTGAGCAGGTAGGAACCATCTGTGTAGCTTCTTGTTTCCTGTCTCGTGGTTCCGTAAGTGTCACGGTCAGGATAGAAGATTCTCTCATCCTTCTTTGCCAAGGTGATCTGTGCTCCAATTTTCAGATGATCTCCATCCATTACTGATGGAGGAAATACTGAGAGTTTGTGCATGATCTCGAATGGCATGTGAATGGTTTTGTTGTCAACTGTAATTGAATACTTGTTGTCGATGTAATTGGTAACGATACCAATATGTTTTGTATAATTGTTCATAATTTTAAATGTTTGTTTCTTTGTTTACTTAATTGATATTGTTGTCTTATTCCCATGTGGGAGATGCTGCTGGGTATTCTTCCCTTTCCTTTGGTGGGTCAGGCTGAATGTCTGACCCAGTCTGGATTGACTGTTTTGGCGAGGAAGAGACCTCTTACCATGTTGGCACCATTTCTGGTGAGCTTGTTGGTTGTTTGCATGAATGTCATGCCTCTTGTGATGACGTCATCTATGAGGATGATGTTTTTGCCGGCAACATCGCTTGTCTTGATGTTGAAGTTCTCTGCCGGGTTAGTCTTCTTGCCTGTGATGTGGCCTGATTCCTGGTCCTGGATTGGCAGGATGGTATGGTAGTCGCAGGCAATTCCTGTTTCCTTCTCGATGAAGGCTGCGAGCTTTTGGTACCGGCAAGCTGTCTTGTGGTGGGTGGATGCTGGTATGAAGCATACTCTCCAGTTGTTGCCACCCAGTTCTTTTTTGATTTCCTTGATGTGTTCTACGATTGTGTTCATCAAGCTAAGGCTGCAGTAGCCGTTTTTGAAGTCGTAGATGACTTGTCTGTCACTCTCTTGCTTCATTGTTGCGGAGTATCTCTTTGGGAGGTATTCCATGATGTAATTATATGTATAGCTCATATCATTTGATATTAATGGGTTAAACAACTTGTTCTTGTTTTCGTTTGCAAAAGTACTGTGGGATTTTGAAATGATATTTCACTCACTCATTTTTCCCGTTTTGCCTTCTATTATTGCTATTTAATGTTTGTATTCAATAATGTCGCTAACTACTTAACCATAGCGGCTTTGGTTTTTCTGGGTGCAAAGGTAGGGGTCTGTAGTGAAATTATATTTCACTGGCTCATTTTTCCCATTTTTTGTTATTTAGGCATACTTTCTATACCTTATTATATATAGAACTCATGCATTTTCTTTCATTTCTTGAGCTTTTAGCTGTTTGTTGTTGAGTAGCCTGGAGGGCAGGAATCTTAGGAGGTGCGGGGTGATATAGAGAAAGCTTTCTTCGTGGTTTGGTGTTTTTTTTTTCACTCTTCTATTCTTTTACTCGGTACAGCAGGGTAATTCATCATGGGTTCTTCTTAGTGATACGTTTTTGTGGAGTGCTGAAATAGGCTTCTTTATGATGAAATCATCTTGTTTTTATGTTTTTTGGGGGTGTATTGGTATAAAATCTAACGTAAAGTTGGCTCTTTCTGATATTTTTTGTACTTTTGTCTCATCGTATTAAAGTACTTAAATGTATGAAGATGAACTGGTATTTTTTTTAAGGAGGATTGAACAAGAGAACTGTTCAGGCTATCCTTTTGATTTGTGTGGGTACTGCTGTGGCATCTGCACAGGTTTACTGGTTCTTTTACTTTTGCTTTTCTCTTCTGGTGGTGTTGGCTTTTTATGTGACTGATAGGGTCGGTATTTGTATCACAGATGTGAACGAAATGCTTCTGATGACTATAAATTCTGAGCATGATAAGAAGGAGAAGGCGCTTTATATGACTACTTTTGCAATTAACAATGAGTATTTCCTGGACGATTACTATGCCAAGGAGAAAAACATAAAAAAATAACTATGTATAATTTTAATACATCAATACATCGATTGTTACATGACAAGCTGATATCATCATTTACTCACCATAAGCTTGAAGCTCTTTCTTTATTTACTGTTGGAGACATTAAGGCTATGGGAATGGAAAAGTTGTCTGCAATGCCAAGGATAGGAAAGAAGATTGTCTATGATGTGAAGCATGTCTTTGCTGCTATTGAATCTCAAGATCCCCTCTTGGAAGTAAAGCGATATTGTAGTGATGAGGTCATACAGAAGATGGATATCTGTTATGCGCATTTATGTGAGAATGTCGAAGATGGCAAGGAATTTCAGGCAATATTCCCTTCCTCGTTAGAAATACTGAAGCTTATTTGTATAAATGAATCTAATTTGATGGAGATGGTGGATAATTATCCTCAGGCTGCTTCATGCTTATATATCTATTTGGTTTGTTTGAAATCTTTGATTCTGGATGATCGCAATGACTTTTATTATTCGGTCAAAGATAGTGCTATGCAGTATCGTTATCAAGTGGGTAGTAAGGTCTTAGGGATGATACTTTATTCCCATCTTTCTAATAAGAGTAGGCTCTTGTTGGAATCGCATTATTCGGTCATGGAAAAGTTCTTTGGTGCAAATGACTTTATCCAGTTGCATCCTTTCATAGAGGATAGGTTGACGTATGAATTAGGTTTATCAGAAATATACTCTACTCGGAGCCTAGACAAAGAGTTCTGTTATGATATAGAATTTAAGCTTAATCATCCCTTGAATTCTTATTACTCTTTTTCTTTGATTACACATTTCGTAGATGCATATACATCTTTGGACTTTGAACATTCAGGTCAATGTACTATTGGATTGTTTCCTTTCATGTCGGATAAAAGCGTATCCTTTGTTACAGATTTTCATCAGGTAAATGGTTATTATCCGATGTTCACTCTTTTTTCGGATTATCTGCAGTTTGGAATGTGGAATGAAGGAAAGAAAGTTTCCTTAGAATATAGAGGAATCGGTAGAAAAAGAAAAACTTCTCAGGAGTTGAGGGAAGAATATCATATAACGCCGTATATACTTAAAAATTATCTTTCCCACCCAATGGTGAAGAGTACTGACCCAATTATACTGGATGAACATTGGAAATGTTATGACTTTTTGTATGAAATGCCGTTCATAGGATTCTTTTCGCCAATTTGCAGAAGTATCTTGGAAAAGGAGCGTTTGCAGACGGATGCCATTGGGTTGATGGAACTTATATTTTTGAGGAACCCTGGCTATCCTTCAAACAAGCAGTTTAGAAAGTTCGAATCTAAAAACAGATTCATATTGGTGAATGCAAGTCTTTTTGATACGGATGAAATAGCTAAGCTAGTTACTAAAATGAAAGAACTGCTGGCTATCAATCGTTTCACAGATGAACATTATCAGGCAAGTATGTTTTTAAAGGAGCTGGATGTTCAGAAATTAGGTGGTAAAGAGCATTTTCTATCTTTCTTTACTTATCTGATGTTGGAGACCTTTGGTTTGGAAGTGGATGATGAAGGTGGCTTCGTGGCTGAGAGAAACAAAGTTTCCGTTACTTCTGAGCTGTTGGAGATTTTGAAAGAAAGAGGCAAACCTATGAGAGCGGAGGAAATGAGAGACATTTTTCATAGAAGGTGTCCTGCTTATCGTCATCTTACCGTTAATACCATCCGCGTTTATTTGAATAAAATGGAGGGGGTAAAATCCGTTGGACTGTCAGGCTACTATGGGTTGGCGTCTTGGGAGCATATCTATTGGGGAACGATGGTAGACAAGATTTATGAGGTATTGTCTCTTGCTGGCAAACCATTGCCGCTCAGCGACATTTATCAGCAAGTAAAGGTGTTTTTCCCGAATTCGACGAAATCGTCCATGGAAAGTAGCATGAGACTGGATGCAAGGCATCGGTTTAAATATGACGTGGAGAGGCATGCGTATGTTTTGGTGGATCATGCCCTCTAACCACCATATTCCTGCAATCAAATGGTTGCAGGAATATGCTGGTTAGCTTCTGTATGGGTGATAAACTGCCTGCGACAGAATTACAAGTAAAAAGAGGGGGTAGTATGGTATTGATTTCCAGTACTATCACATCAGTTCGTATCTTCATCCCATGTGGGATTAAAAAACTGCTGTATCTAAGACAAGAATTATCTGTTTTCTTTATTTTGCATGCCAATTTGTTCACTTAACCATAGTTTGACTGTAAAAAAATCATTCAGTAGAGCACTTAGGTGTTCTTTCACGTTGGGCAAATCTTTGGGTAGTATACATTGGCGTTTGGAATGGAGAACAAATTTCTGTTCTTCTTCCTCTATGCAGTAAACAATGGTTGTTCCACTATAGTTGTTGATTGTGTTAATTGCCTTACGTACATTAGACATTTGTTCTAGATCATCCAATGGAACAATATACCACTTTGGATCCCAAATATTAATGAAGAAACTCTCGTTGGTGGCATCAATGATGAAATGTTCTCCATGATACTCAAAATATAAGCGGTTTTCGTCCTCTTCTTCAACAGATACCTCACAGTTTAACTGTTTCAGTAGCTCTATGCACAAATCCCTGGTGTGTGGAGGTTCTTCCTGCTTTTCTTCTTGCTGCATGTCTGCGGAATCCTCAGATTGCGTACAGCCGTCTGTCTCTTGTTCTGTAGCTTTTGCTTTTCTACGAGAAAAGAAGTAGATACAAGCTACAATCACAATCGTTGAAATAATAGTTTCCATATGCATTGTTTTATCTATTTTCTTTTCAATAACTCTGGTATCTTTCTGAAAAATGGTTTTAAAAGAATGCATCCAAAACTTCCTCAAACACATCATTCGGGCTCACTCTATTGAAGAGATTCATAGAGGTGTTGAGCTTCATCACGTCAATTCCGCTTCCCATGATGTATTCGATGTCCTTACCCTTGTGGAGCAGGAGTGCCTTGCAGCATTCACGGAGTCTGTCACCCAGAATCTCATGTTCAATATAGGCTCTGGCTTCACCCTCGCCATCCAAACCATAGTAATTTGCGTTGTAGCTATGACCGAGTCCTTTCTGCTGTGGGAAGATATACCATATCCAATGGCTTTGCTTTCGTCCTTCCTTCAGTTCTCTCAAAGCCTGGTTATAGGCAAACTCCTGGGCATCCAGGAAACGTAAGAGATCATAGTGTGGCTGCTGAACCTTAGGCCATCCGATGATGTCCCAGAACTCAGAAGGAAGGCACACATTCTCAAAATCGTAGCATCTTTCAAACAGAGGAGCCATCTCTTCTGGAGAATATCCGGCGATACCGCAACCAATCAATGTCACAAAGAATGTCTTGTCAGGATGATTCTTGGCAAACTCAATGAATTCATCCACATCCTTTTTCAGGGCTTCCAAACCACTCATTGAATCGATGGCGTAACTCATTCCCTGCAAACCATGTCCCTGACCTCTGATGGCACCGAACTTCTCCAGGGCAGTCTTTGCCGCACCACCATCATGATATCCCATGGCATTGGAGCCGAATACAAAGATTTCACCGGCGGCAAGACGGCTGATGAGATGAGGGGTAACGCGAGTTTCTGGATTATTAGGCGACTTATCCAGTTTAGCAAGCTCTTCTGCTTCCACCACAGGAACCATCTTCTTCCATTCCTCCAGGAACTCTTTCATGTCGTATTTTAAGTTCTGAAGTTCAGAAGGCTTATATACGCCACTTTTCGCCACGTATTCTGCCACCTTCTTTTTCACCGTTGCCTCGGTCTTGAACTTTGCCATTTCCTTTGGATTTAACTTAAAGGTAAACGACTTATAGGTCTTCTTACCGTTGACCATTTCAAACTTGATAACTGAAATCTTTACTTCCTTACTCATTTTTATTATCTTTTAGTTATCTATTAATACCACTATCCCCTGAAAGGTAAACATGGTAGACTATTCTCTCTAGTTTATGAACGATGTCACTTCTGAGAGTTAGAGACATAAATTCGTTTTGGGTATTTACCAAGTACGAACAATGTAACCGGGCAAATCCAAACTTCCTTTGTGAATCCCTCTAAATTGGAAACCTTGTATGTAGCACCACCAAAGATTCTGTAATATTGTCTGGTAAGACAGATATCAGTAGATTCTTTCTGTTCGTAAGATACACGTACAGTGACCAATCTAGACTTGAATGTCTCCAACAGATGGTTGGCTCCTGCAACCATCTGCAAGTTATGATGGTGTCCAGCCCAAGGCATTTTAATATACCATAGGTTATCACTCTCTTTTTCGAAAGTAAGAACATACTGACGAGTACTCAAAGACTTCACCATAGCCTTTACTAAAGTGGCAAACAATTTGAAATAATTCATTCTCTTATTCTTTGTTTTGTTTGTAATTAATCGATTATTAATTATTTATATTAAGAGTTGGTCAAGTCGTATAGGTTCTGTAATTTTGTAAATTACAGCATCTACAGTATATATGAATACTGTGCTTGATCTATATATGGACATCTTTAACGATGTAATTGTTTATTCTGTTGCAAAGTTAACAAAAAGTTTCGAGAAAATACTCTTTGAGATGAAAATTTTATTCATGGTGATTCCAAGAAGATAAATTTCACCGCAATGGAGAGGTTTTGCTCGTACGTTGAGCAGACCTATTGCAATGCATTCGGCTTGAAAAAGTCGAATGCATTGGTTAGCTCAAACTTTTTGTATCACTTGCCAAGCCCTTTTTGGTGAACTTGGAAGATGGCTATAGCCATTGATTCCAGTTACATCAGCAAAGCTGGCAAGACGATTTCATATATTTCTCTTTGTTCTTTTTCAATGGCTTAGCAACAAGCCTGCATTTGAGGTATCATGCTGTCTATAGCCGGATGATTCAGGAACTTGGATCTGTGCCCGATATGCCACTTGTTGCAGTAGTTGCATTTGTAGGCTGTTATCTCCCTGGAATCATATGGGTGGTTGATCTGCCATTGAGCAATAGCTTTTTGTGCAGCTTCTTCATTTTTGTACCCCATTTTCTTCTTGAGGACTAATTCATGGGTGATAGGATCTTTCTTCCATTTCCAGTGGGTGGATTCGCCTCTTCTTGTGTTTCTTGCCTTTTCCTTCTGTCCGATGTTGTACAGTTGGAAGGCTGTGGCTCTGTCCATCCAGTATTTCTCCCTGTTACTGGTTTTGTAGCCTTCATCCTTCTTGTGCATCCGGTGATAGGCCTGGCACATTCTCTTCTCCACGATGCGTCTTACCTTTTTGGAGTCATGTGGAGCTTCCGTCTCAATGTCGAAGTTACGGAGCAGCATTCCTTTCTTGAACTTGAGCTTCTCCTTGAAGATTTTCTCGGTCTCTTTCTTGAAGCGTACATCCTGGCCATTCAGGACAACTCTGTTTCCATCCATTTTCACCAGCATGGATGTGAGCTCTTTCTCTTTTACTGCTTCCAGGTTCATGAGTTTTTGGATGGCTTTCAGCACGCTCTTGACGTTGAAGTTCACTCCGATGATGCTGTCTCTGATGTACTTGATCAGGTAGTGCTCTTCTAATGTACTCTCATTGGATCGCAGATATCGTCCCAATGTTGTTAGATTCTCTGAATAGTTCCAGCTGTCAATCTTTCCGTAGCGTACTAAGGATGATTCCCAGCTAGTTAAAATGTTCTTAATCTCAATTTCCATTACTCTCATAATTTTAATGTGCTCCTAACTTTAACCATAGGTGCTTTGGTTTTCTGGGTGCAAAGGTAAGAGTATATAGTGAAATGATATTTCACTGGCTCATTTTTCTTGTTTTTTGTCTTTTTGGCATACTTTCTCTACCTTTTTATATCCATGAATCATGCATTTTCCTTCATTTTACCCTGTTTATTGTTGAATTCGCTTCTATTGCGATGGATGCAGATAGTTAATAGAGTTAAATTTTTTGGTTGGAAATGGCTAAATATTTAAGAATAATTGGCTTGCATATCTCGAAAAATAGTCGTACCTTTGCACTCGCTAAGAAAAAGTTAATTTTCGGTTAAGGAAAGTGAATATTTGTTTAGTAAAGCTCTTTAACTTATTGACAATCAATAATGTCTTATAAGGTCGAGTACGAGACCATTGTCCACTACAATAAGGATTAAGACAGTATTCTCATCAGCTTTACGCTTTGGAAAATACTGAGTACGAGACCATTGTCCACTACAATAAGGATTAAGACCCTAATTTCTTGAGTTCGACGTTCACTTTGTCAAATACGTACGAGACCATTGTCCACTACAATAAGGATTAAGACACGTGACATCTGACGTGTCGTGAGCTCTACGCTGTGTACGAGACCATTGTCCACTACAATAAGGATTAAGACCACCCTCTTGACGGGTGAGGCGTTTTTCGTCCCATGCGTACGAGACCATTGTCCACTACAATAAGGATTAAGACGCAGTGAGTATCTGCGATGGTTGAGCTGGTTGACCTGGTACGAGACCATCTTCCACTACAATAAGGATTAAGACTATCCTCTAAGTGACTTACGAGTAGTATTCCAAGCGTACGAGACCATCTTCCACTACAATAAGGATTAAGACTCTAGACTTTTCGTCTTTAAATTTAATTGAAATATAAGTACGAGACCATCTTCCACTACAATAAGGATTAAGACAGCAGGTATAAGTCTTACCAACAGAAGCACCAGCGTACGAGACCATCTTCCACTACAATAAGGATTAAGACTAGTACTGTTCATACGCTTCAATCTTTTTCTCTGCGTACGAGACCATCTTCCACTACAATAAGGATTAAGACCAAACGCATTCTGAGCATCAATGAAATCGAACTCAGAAGTACGAGACCATCTTCCACTACAATAAGGATTAAGACCCTTGCATCCAAGCTTCTATCGTGATGTCAGCAGATGCAGGTACGAGACCATCTTCCACTACAATAAGGATTAAGACATCTGCGAAGCTGACATAGCACTGTGGTTAACAGTGTACGAGACCATCTTCCACTACAATAAGGATTAAGACACGGCTTTGTCGTATGCTTCAGCACACTCTTTGCAAGTACGAGACCATCTTCCACTACAATAAGGATTAAGACGTAAAACGAACACTAACACTACCATTGTTGGTAAAGTACGAGACCATCTTCCACTACAACAAGGATTAAGACAAAGCATTTGCCGCTTGTGCAGATGACTTCTGTACGTACTAGACCTTCTTCCACTACAACAAGGATTAAGACTCCTCTTGGAACGTACCTTCCCACTTGTAACCTGCCGTACGAGACCATCTTCCATTACAATAAGGATTAAGACTTATAAACAGAAGCGTAAAAATTAGAAAAATCTTTTGTACGAGACCATCGTCCACTACAACAAGGATTAAGACCGATTGGTGATTGTCATCGCATTGCGCAAGCTCATATGTTCGAGACCATCTTCCACTACAATAAGGGATAATCTCTGTTTGATAGTACCTATGTATTTTATTATTGATGGTGTATTTCTGTTAAATGCATTGATCAATTGTTATAAACCAAAAACGTTGGATAGAGGAGCATAGACGTTCTCATTTTTACCGCCAATGTTTTGTATGGTAGTTGGATATTGGTCGGAATTGGGCTGACTGAGAAGTGCCAACTGCATTTAAGAAAGGTTGCTCCCGAGTATGTACGACTAAATGTAGGATATATTTCATAGTGACAAACGAGTACTAACCTTGTTGCTTATATATCAGCCTTTCTTCCTTTGGTTTGGGAAAGAGTTGAGTTACTTCTCAACTAACTAGGTGTTGTGTTCATACTCTTACATCTGGCCAAAGGTTCTTTATTTTTCACTTGGTTGTGGTTTTAAATGGATATGGAGTGGGTTGATTAAGTGGGATTTTTTTGATATGTTTGCTTTTGAGCAGTCCATTCTTTAGGGTACACCTAAATGGGGCATACCCTAAGAATAGACCTTTTCAGTTCTTAGATAGTTGAATATAGAGTGATGATAGTTTACTTTGAATTCTGGGTTCTGTATAGTTATTACTAAACACCTGCGACAAAATTATAAGTAAAAAGATGGGTTAGTCTGCATTCTCATTTAGATTGTCAATGATGCTTTTCAAAGAGTTTTGGCAATCTTGGCACAATCCGTTTTTCATGTAGAAAGTATTCTTGCTATGAGCATCCTGCATCAGGCACTTCGGGGCATTCTTCTTGCAATGCGGCAAGCCACGAGAATGCAGGAATTCATGGATTGTTACTTTCCATAAGTCATCCTTTCGTTTCAATCGGAAGGTTGAAACCACACAGGCGTCACCTGGCCGGAAACTCAATCCCATGATTCCATAGTTGTATTGTCCATGAATAGAAGTAGAGATGTCTCGATGCGTCAAACCTATCGTTACGATTTCATCATTACCTCCATGCTCTTCATGCAACATTTTCAGGATTCCCCCAGCCCAATACCTGTTTCTTGGTTTGTAGAGACATGAGGCAGGTATTTCTTTCTTGTCTCCAACAAATACAGATGCCTCCACCCAAGCCTTTGGTTTCGTATAGAGAATGATACCCAATTGCTTCACGAGTTCTTCTCTCAACTGTTCTGCCTCCTGATGTGAGAAATTTCCCAAAGGCTTTAACTCTATGACATAACCCAATGGAGGATCAGCAGGGAGGCTGTCTCCCATGATTTCATTGCCATGGCTCTGATTTCCATTGTAGCAACCTGCTAAAAACAGGATTGAGATTCCAACTATAAACAGCAATAACTTCTTCATAGAATATTCTTTTTATTTGTATTTTGCATAAATCAATACCGGTCTTCTCCTAGAAGATACCTTGTATATCTGCATCACTTTCTCCACGCAGCTCTTTGATACAGTAAAGCAGCCACGGCTCTCAGTTCCCAGCGGAATATACTCCTTCTCGCCGGAGAATCTTGTCACCTTGCCTGCAGAATGGATCAGGATACCACGGGCTTCTGCCAGATAATTGCTCTTGTCGAGACCTCGAAGGCGAATGCAGTTCTTGAACTTCATTCCACCTTTTCCAATCATGACATATCTGCCAAGACTCGTGCATCCGCTTCCAGGGTTATTGCTGAACTTTGGCTGGGCAGCCGTATTGCCCTTACCGCTTCCATGCATGCAATAGCTGCTCATTACTCTTTTGCCACGCTGCAAGTCATAGATAAAGAATCTCTTCTTGCCAGATGGTTTGGAGAAATCCACCAGGATATAGTAATCCGTACTGTATCCCCATCTGTCGCAATAGTCTCTTACTTGCGTCAGATTCTCACAATCCACCTGATGATACCACTCTTTAGCATCCACCGTATTCTTAAAGAACGGTTTGGTGAACCTATTATAAATAGGTGGAACGAAAAGGACACCGATGACAAGCAGAGTCAGTATTCCCAATATGATTAAAAACTTCTTCATGACCAACTTATGTGTAATCTAAAGATATAGACATTTTTATTCCCTGACGCATGTCAGATTCATCTGCTGCTTAAGAAACTCGATGATCTCATTTCGCCTGTTTACCAAGATATAATGGTTTTCTTCAGGAACAAAGAACAGCCCTGTATGGACACCCATCTTGCTGAGTCTGCTAGCCTGGCTTGGCATCATGAGTGAAGAGTTGTCCTCACTACCTCCAATCAAGTTCACGCAACATGGCACCTTCCTCAATCCTCCAAGATTGCAGGAGATGGATGTCAGGCTCTTGAAATCCTTCGCATGGGATGAGTGCATGGCAGCCACTATCGCACTTCCTCCATTCGAAAGACCCATCAGGTGAATCTGACGATGGTCGATGTGATAGCCCATTCGCTCCAGAGAAGGTATGTAATAGCTGAAAATCTCATTGATATCACGATTTGTGAAGATGCCACTCATGCTGCGAGTACCGATACTCAGCACGATGCAGTTGTCCAGGTCCTTCCAGATACCCTGATAGAGTTGCCAGTTACCCAGGTATCCATGACAGAATACCACCAGTGGATATTTGAATCCATTCTCCTTGCTCCATCTTACATTCTCATCTCCCTTAGGTTCGCAGATATACACTGCTCTGTCATTGGTTCTGAAAGCCTCGTTGAAAGCCTGCACATAGACGCCAGACATCGGGTTATCCTTTCCCAGGTTGTCATACGGAGTAAAGAAGTTGTGAATCTTACCGTTGGCAATATCCTGATTGGCCTGTGCAATAAGAGTACCGCCAACGCCCATCATGCTGATTACAGGTCGGGCAATCATCAGGTTTCTAATGCCAAAGTTCACAATCTCTTCCTCTGGAATCAGGGTGTTGATGAGATACTGGGTAAGCGGTGGATGCTTAGTATCCCCATTCTTATCAAGATAAACGAGTCTTACCCTGTCACTTGAATCGATGAGATAGCGGGGCATTGCCATCCACAGGCATACGAAGAAGAGCATCCAATAGGGACGTATTCCCCATTTCTTTGCCCATGGTGGGAGCATCTCGAAGATATCCTTCTTCCATACAAGGAAGAGCAGCATCAGCATGATGGTCTTGTAAAACAGAGAGGCAAAGAATACCCAAGCCGCTACAAGCAATACAGATATAATACATTTCTTAGTCATATATTCTTTTTGTATGTTTGGTTATTTTTATGCAGGAAAGCTCATCAGATCATTGCTGCTCTTCTTGGCTAGTCGGTTGAACCATACTAGCAGAATAATGTTCATTCCTATTAGTGCTACTCCCAGGAAGACAAAGAGGATGAGATAAACACTTTGGTAACTCATGTGCCATTGCATCCCCGTCATCTTCGTATAGTTGATGAGTGCTTTATGCTGAGTCAGAAAACTAAGTCCAATGAATGGGCTGATGAAATTGAACCAGTTAGCGAATATCAGGTATGCATATCCAAGAATGGAGGCTGTTCCTGTTATGGTGAACACATCCAGTCCGAATTGCTTGTATCTCTTCCTCATGGGAATGAGAAGCAAGAGGCAGGATAGGAAACACACCAGTCCCTGTAGGTATAAGCTCCATGTCACATTGGCAGTAGCATATGAAACTCCCAGGCTTTTGGCAATCATTGATATGATGCCTGCAACTAAATCATATAGCATTTTCATTGTTTCTGTTATTTTATGTTCGAATTCATCTTAAAGTTCAACATACACCTTTATTATTATAAGGGATTTCTTGAGTGCAAAAGTAGACATAAATATGTATGCCTTGGTACTTTTTATCTGTGGATTGTATCAAATGCCTGCTTCCGTGTATGAACTGATGGTACAATCTATTTCCGATGGTCCTTTTGTTTCATAGTCTTTACCATCAGTTCTGCTATCTTTCTGAAAGTTTGCCCTGCCATGCCTCCTCCGGAAGCTGGAGTCTCTGGTCTTTGATAGCTGACGAATACCGTGTATTTGGGTTTTTCTATAGGGAAATAGCCGCAGAAGTCTGCATAGATGCCATCTTCCGTATGGATACTTCCTGAGATACCAGACACATTGACCATCTTTGATTCTGCCTTCCTGCCCAAGCCATTTGTGATGAGGAATCTAAGTGCTTTCTGCATTGATTCGATGTTCTTCTTTTTGGCTATCATAGAGCCAACCATGATGGCAGAACCCTCATGCATTTTGGGACTAACCATCTTTCCTCCATTAGCAATGGCATTAAAGAAGCTCACCATGCTGGTTAGTCTTCTATGATGGAACCCTAGGGCATAAACGGGCCAGGAACCTTTGAATGTAGAATCCTTTTCCAATCCCATTTGCTGCAGCTTTTGCAAGAAGATATCTTTATCTTCATAAGCCTGGTCTACAGCCTGGTCTATAGCGATGCTTGAATTGTATGCCAGTCCCTGCAGAAGAGTCAGCTCCCCATATCCACCCTTCCTCCAGTTATGGTCATAGATGGTATCCTTTCCGATAACATCAATACCTGTATAAGTATTGAACATATCGTCCAGCGATACATTTCCTGTTTCCAGAGCGGCAAGCAGGGAAGCCCCTCTAAAAAGAAAAGATTCACGAGCCTTGGTGAGTAGGGTGGTGTCCTTTACAACTTTTCCGTTATCTTCTTTCCATCCTACCATTGCCCGGAGATTACCTGTGGATGTCTCCATGACGATAGTCATACCTTCTTGAGCAGCAAACTCCTCCATTCCCTGTTTGACAATGCTGTCAATAGAGTTCTGCAGCTGAGGATTGATGGTGCTTTCTGTTTCTTGTTTTGTGGTGCACGCTGTGAATACTGTTACAGCGAGCATTGCGATTGATGTTAATAATGATTTTTTCATATTTCTCTTCATTTTTGTTGTTTTCTTCTTTCTGATATCTTCTTTTCCGAATGATTTTTGATGGAATTTTTCATCTGATTATCAGAGGACTGCCTTTTTGGGCTGTCCTCCTTTGATGTTATGCTGCATTTCTTGTCAGCTTCTTGACCATGTTTACCAGGTCCACTCCTTCTGCAACCATCTTGGCTGAGTCGCATCGGTAGGGGAGTCTGCCACCTTTGCAGATGATGGGGTCTCCGTGGTAGTTGATGTCAATGATGAGAATCAGGTCACCATTGTAGTTGTACCAGTTGTATTTGAGCGATGACATGAGAATGGCATTGTCGTAGGTATATGACTTGATGAATGGGACCAGCATCGTGTTTTGGAACTGGTCGAGATTGGTCATCTGTGGATAGATGGTGGCAATTTCATCCTGAAGCTTGCAAGTCTTGTTGGTCTTGTCATTCACTCCTACGATGAGACGGCATGGTTTCTGCTCCTCGCTGTTGCACATGGCAACGATTGACTCTACGATTTCCTTGATTTGTGCATTGTTATCCTTAGGGGTACCTGGTGCATAGAACAGGCTTGCCTTCTTCTCCAGTGTCTGTGACTCTACAAAGTCCAATGGAAAGTCAACCATGGATGTAAGCTTCTCTATCTTCTGCTCCTCATTCATGTTGCTTGCAGCAATGATATTCAATGTTTGCAGTCTCTGGTTTTCCGGGAGGGAAAGTATCAGAGTGTTGAATTGAGCCATCATTTCTGAAAGGCTGTTGGTTTGCTTGTATGGTTTTGCATCCTTTAGGAGGTAGGAACCATCGACCTTCAACTTATGCTCCTGAGTGTTGGTGACTCCGTAGGTTTCATGGTCAGGATAGTAGGTCATCTCGTCCTTTTTCACCATGGTGACGCTCACGCCGATTCTCAGGTGTCCTTCTTCCATCATTGCTGCTGGAAATGCGGGGTATCTGTGCATTACGTAGAATGGGATGTGAAGGGTCTTGTCTTCTAACTGAATGGTGTAAATGTTGTTGTAATAGTTGGTAACTTTACCAATTGATTTTTCGAATTTGCACATAGTCTTGATATGTTTTAAATTATTATTGAAATTATCGATGATGGTTTCTAGCCAGATTTCCTGTTGGTGGCTAGTTTTAAATGGGGAGCCCAATCCTTTGACTTTATAGTGGGATGATGCCTGGTGACTCCGGTTTTGCATTCTTTTCAATGCATGATGCATCTGGTGGGCATTGATGATTGCCCGGTTGGATCCGATGAAGAGACTTTCTTCTGTAGCTGGGTTCCTCACCTTGTAGGTTGCCCTGCTTGGAATGGAGATTTTACTCATAGTGTATGCTTTTAGAAGTTACTTGTTTTCAGTTTATCTTGTTGTCGCTAACTACTTAACCATAGCGGCTTTGGTTTTTCTGGGTGCAAAGGTAGGGGTCTATAGTGAAATGATATTTCACTGGCTCATTTTTCTTTCATTCAGTGTGGTGGGTGTCATTTCTGTACCTTATCATATATGAGCCAGTGACTATCATTAGCGGACGAATCCCGGAACTGAGGTGATGAAGCCGTTTTCTCGTTTACACTCCGGGTGTCCTGTTGCGGGGGCAACCACATCTGTTCTTCCTTTCTCCTTCGCTGCTGCGAGAACCATGGCGGAAACGATGTAGGTGACATTGTCCTTAGGTTCAGGGAGACCTTCGATCTCTCCGTGCTTGACCTTGCAGATGCCGCATCCGTTGAACCTGGTATAGGTATCTGCTACTCTTGCGTTTCCTTCCGTAGGAAAGCTGCTGCCATCATTCAGGGTGATGGTGTGGGGGGTGAGGTTGATGAATTTCATTTTTCTCTAGTTTTTATGATTTTTACCTTGTCTTTTATACTTGCCATGCTCCTTCTGAAATGGGAGCAAGTGCTTTGATTTTTTATTCGGGTGCAAAGGTAGGGGTATATAGTGAAATTATATTTCACTGGCTCATTTTCCTTGGATTTTATGATGCAGGGCTAGAAAAACAGGGTGTTTTTGGAATGCAGGATAAGGTCGATATCTACATCCTGACCAATGATCTTCATGGCTCTGGCATAGTCCTCCGACAGAGGGACAATCAGGATGCTGTCGTTGTTGTCATACATCTTCTGAATATCCGTCAGCTTCATGGCAATGTCTTGGAATGCGTCAGATGGCATGTCAGCCATGAAGATGGATTTTTGGACCCTGGTACAGCCTTTGCCCTGCAGGAATTTTGCAATCAACGTTCTTACCTTGTTGCTGGTGATGTCATACATGATGAAGCATATCATATTTCCGGGTTTCCTTTCTGCAGAGTAAATGATGTTCAGTATCTGTCTGATTCTTTCGGGTAGGGTGGGAAGCTCGTCCAAGCATCCGGTTGTTCTACCGATGGTTCCTGCGCCAGATAAACCGGCACTGCCTATCAGTCTGGTTTCTATGAGATGGTTTCCTTTCATGAGCTATAGGTCAGTGTTTGTACGTAGTCATTCACCAGTTGTGCCATCATGCCATTGAGCTGCATGGAGGTTCCTCTCTTGGGTGATTCTACCACGGAGTATCCCTTGTGGCCAAAGAACAGGTTGATTTCTGCTTTCAGCTGATGGGTGCGGAACATGAGCTTGATACCATACTGTATGTTTCTGGTATCATACAGTTCCACTCCGGTTTCCTCTATGGATTGCTTCAAGTCGGTGACTATATTGGTGATTTCCTGGGGAACATACACGGGGCGAATTTCCTGAGGAAGTTTCTTTCTTTTATTGAGTTCGAGCCTTTCCTTGATTCTGTCCATGGTTTCCTGATCCGGGTCATGAGTCTTTTCTACGGGTTGCAGGTCCTGCACTTGCTTTTCTTGGCTGATGCTTGGCATCTTGTCTTCCTTGATGAACTGATCCACGCTCTCCAGATTCACATAGTTCTCCCAGCAGACAGGCATGGCTGTCAGGTTGAGTGTGGCATCATCATCTGCAGCAATGAAGCAGGCTCTGGTCACATCATTGGTCTTGAGGTCAATGAATGTTTCTAGCTGATGCTCCTTGGCGAATTCCCATGCGAACTGCTTGTAGAATGATGAATAGATGTTTTCATCCGTGCATGGTTTATTGAGCAGGAAGATGAGCTTCAAGCCGTATCCGCTTGGAGAAGTGAACATCATGGCGATGCGCTCGTCTTTGGTCAGCTTGGCTTTCAGGTCATGCAGCTGAATGGTCTTCTCGTCCACATGGTCTATGTCCAGGACAAATGAAGACAGAGATGAGAAATTCTCCTTTCTTCTAAAGCTAGGCTCAAAGTGGGCACAGACGAAGTAAGGGAGTGATTTTTTCATCAGGTTGTATTTGGCACTGTCCATGCGCTGGATACTGCGCAGGACTTCTGTCTGATTTCTGAGTGATGGCTCTGGGTGAGATATCATCTCGTATAGGTCTATCATGTTGATAGAAGTCAATTTTTCATTGGCAGCCACGATCTTGGTTCCCAATGATACAGTCTGCTCTTTCATACTAATAATGTTTTAATTGTTGTGCGAATTTTTGTATATAGAGAAATATATGGGTTTCTCTGCTTCTGGTCATTCCCTTGATAGATTCATTCTCTGAGAGGTAGTCATTGACTGACTGGATGATGACTCTTCTTCCCAGGGATTCGAGCCATACTGCTCCTCTTTCGTCTGTGGAGTAGTAGTCCTCTGTTATGATATTTTGTGCCAGCAGGGAATAGACGACATAGTCTATCCATACCCTGTAGAGTTCTATCACATCATAGGAAAGTACGGGTCTTCCATACTCGTCACGGTGGAGAATGCCTATATAGGGATCTATGCCGCAGCGTATGAGTGCATTTTCTATCTTTCCATACAGGATGCCGTAGCCATAGTTGAGCATGGCGTTGGCAACATCTATAGCCGGATGTTGTGAGCGTTCCTTGAACCGGTATTTCTCGGGTATGAATTGATTCAATGCCCGGAAGTATTCCTTGGAGGCATTGCCTTCGTAGGCTCTGAGATTATTGGCGATTTCTCTTACCGTGAATCCTTCAAGTGCATCCACCCTTGAGATGAGTTTGCTGATTTTGTTGCCAGCTTCCTGTATGGTGAGTTCCTTCTGACTTGTATCTACCTGCAGCATGAGCAGCAGGGCCAGTTGGTTTTGCATTTTTTGGACGATGACCTTTTTGATCCATTCCACAGCATCCTGTGATGCCGTGAATATCAGCTGCCCTTTTCTGATGGTGGAGATGGAACCATATTTGTGGCTCCATACGCAGCCCATTACGTTGCCACCCTTGTCGGTCAGCGTGACCCTGATGTCATTTTCAATGGCAAGTATCAAGGCGTCGGATGTGAGTACCGCGCTCTTGGCTACTAAGATGGAATCCACGTCTTTAATGGGTATACGATGGCTTCCTGTTGAATTGTTGAGTATGAAAGCTCCATTGTTGATGCTAAGTTTAGCACCATATGAATTTAATACGATTTCCATAGGCTCATGGTTTTAAATTTCTGAGTGCAAAGGTAGGGAGGGATTTTGAAATTATATTTCACTGGCTCAATTTTCTAGATTTTGATAGTTGGGTATGATTTCTATACCTTAATTATATATAGGGCATTTCTTCTTCTCTTCTTTAGAATCTAAAATATATAGTTATTGGGGTGATAGTTGAGATGCAGAATTTCTATCATTTTAAATATTTGTTAGTGCTGAACCATGTTTTTTGGGGGTGGTTTGTCGTTTACCTTTGGGGTTCTGTTTCCCGTTTTAGTTAACAGAGTTAAATTTTTTGGCTGAAAATGGCTAAATATTTAAGAATAATTGGCTTGCATATCTCGAAAAATAGTCGTACCTTTGCACTCGCTAAGAAAAAGTTAATTTTCAGTTAAGAAAAGTGAAGAATTGTTTAGTAGAGTTCTTTAACTTATTGATAATCAGAATAGTCTTATAAGGTCGAGTACGAGACCATCTTCCACTACAACAAGGATTAAGACTTTTCTTTAAATCTAACATAATTTTCTAATTTTAAAGGTACGAGACCATCTTCCACTACAACAAGGATTAAGACTAGTATCATCATTTACATCGTCTATAGCTATAAAAGTACGAGACCATCTTCCACTACAACAAGGATTAAGACAAGTTCTCCTTATTTTATATTAAACTTTATCAGTAGTGTACGAGACCATCTTCCACTACAACAAGGATTAAGACTGACGCGCACTCATTGCCGTATGGCGTACATCGCCATTAGTACGAGACCATCTTCCACTACAACAAGGATTAAGACTTACCGCCCTCTTGTCTAGTCTGCATTTGCTTCCAGTACGAGACCATCTTCCACTACAACAAGGATTAAGACCGCTTAGTTCCATCAGGCGCCTGCACTTCAATGACCAGTACGAGACCATCTTCCACTACAACAAGGATTAAGACGGTTAGGCGCTTTTCGTCCCATGCAGGTAAGTCAAGTACGAGACCATCTTCCACTACAACAAGGATTAAGACTTGTTGGTAAACATTGCAACACTCTTGATTTTAACTGGTACGAGACCATCTTCCACTACAACAAGGATTAAGACCGTTAATAACAAACTAGTTCACGACTAGTTAGCCGAAGGTACGAGACCATCTTCCACTACAACAAGGATTAAGACTCACTATTTGCTTCGTTGATGAAGTGCATAAACGTACGAGACCATCTTCCACTACAACAAGGATTAAGACACAGCGTGTACAAGAATATGCCCTCAGACACATTTTAGTACGAGACCATCTTCCACTACAACAAGGATTAAGACTAAACAGTCTTTGTCTTCATAATTGTAATGTTTGTACGAGACCATCTTCCACTACAACAAGGATTAAGACCTGTCACTGCTGTATCAGCAGTGAATGTGAAGTACGAGACCATCTTCCATTACAACAAGGATTAAGACTCAATATCGGCAGCCCCTGGTGCCAACATTGCCAGCAGTACGAGACCATCTTCCACTACAACAAGGATTAAGACCCTCAATGAAAGGCTTTTTAGCGTTGCACTGAACGTACGAGACCATCTTCCACTACAACAAGGATTAAGACTCCAAAGTAAGACCATTATTACGACGTGTGAGCTGTACGAGACCATCTTCCACTACAACAAGGATTAAGACTTTTGTCTAATTTACGTTTATAACCAAAAACAGTAACTGGTACGAGACCATCTTCCACTACAACAAGGATTAAGACACAATTTGCGTTATTTTTGATTTTGTTGTTAAATTTGTACGAGACCATCTTCCATTACAACAAGGATTAAGACAATTCTACTGTGTTCTTTGTACCTTTCATAATTGTGTACGAGACCATCGTCCACTACAACAAGGATTAAGACCAAACGTTCTCTCTCATTACTCGGTGAGCGCCCTTTGGTACGAGACAATCGTCCACTACAACAAGGATTAAAACACAGCATTTACTGGAATAATGATATGATTACCACTAAGTACGAGACCATCTTCCACTACAACAAGGATTAAGACAAGTTTGCCTGCTCTGTCTGCCAGAAGGTAGACTGTACGAGACCATCTTCCACTACAACAAGGATTAAGACCTGTCACTGCTGTATCAGCAGTGAATGTGAAGTACGAGACCATCTTCCATTACAACAAGGATTAAGACTCAATATCGGCAGCCCCTGGTGCCAACATTGCCAGCAGTACGAGACCATCTTCCACTACAACAAGGATTAAGACCATACGTTCACTCTCATAACGCGATGCGCTCCCTTTGTACGAGACCATCTTCCACTACAACAAGGATTAAGACAGATTATACCAGTCAATTACAACGTTCTTCATCACGTACGAGACCATCTTCCACTACAACAAGGATTAAGACCCAGTGCTAATATGAAAACCTCTCTCTGCCATCAGTTGGTACGAGACCATCTTCCACTACAACAAGGATTAATACAACACATCACCCTTCTTCCAAGCGAACTTAGACCAGTACGCGACCATCGTCGATTACTAAGGATTATGATTATTTGTTTGTGAGTTGTTCATAGATTATTTTGTTTCATAGGTAGGGTTAATCGTTGCATGAAAAAATCCCATATCAAGGTTGGTTGCCTTGGTATGGGATTGATTTTACTATTCTGATATTCTTATCTTCTGGTTAGTCCTATTTGGATCACTCCTGTCTTATTTCATTAAGCAGAAGCTTCTTTTTCTTACTTCTGGTAGGAATCATAAAGTTCCTTAGCCTTTTCTTCACCTAGGAAACCAGTCAGCTTTCTCCAGATTCCACTCTTGTCAAATGGCTTGGCAAGTTCCTTCACTTCCTTCTTGGATGGTTCCTGTAGCAAGCGCATTGAGGTATTGAAGAGGTCGTTCCTGTCGGATTCTTTGAGCTGTGATGTCTTGGAGTCTTTCAGCCATTTTTCCACCTTCTGGAAGCATACCTTGAAGTCTTTGATGCTATAGTTTACGCCATCACCTGCGAGTTTGTCAAGGGTAGTGCCAAGACCAGCTGCAAGTTTAATTTCCAAGGTTTCCTGGGCTGTTTGTGCTGCTTGTTGCTTTTTCTCTTCTTCCTGCTTGGCAATCTGTTCCTCAATATCGGCAACAATTTGGCTTTCTTCCTGGATGTTGATTCCTTTTTTGAGGAGTTCATCCATGATAGCGTTGTAGAGTTCCTTTGCCTTTTGGTATTCCTTGGCGTCTACATAGCTCTTAGCGAGGGTATATTGCTCGGAGAGTGATCTGCGGGCTTCTTGTTGTGCTCTTTCACCCTTTGCCTTGAGTGCAAGGTCTCTAATCTTATCCTTGTCTTCATCCGTGAGCCATGAATGGATTGGAGTACCTTTTTCTTGGAGCTTGTTGAAAGGATTCTTCTTCTCGAACTTGCTGTCTCCATATTCTTTCATTTCCATCATTCTGACTTCTTCGTCTGTATGTTCTCTGAGGATATTGACGAGTTGGGTGATGCTTTCGGTTTGTGCCCACAATTGCTGGTAGTTCTCATAAGTGAACACCGACATCATTTCCTCAAAGCGCTGCATATAGTAGTTCATGTCTTGGCTAAAGCCGCGAAGGGTGATGTTTTCCTTGTCGATGTGGCATTTGCCGAAGCCAAATGCCTTGGCCATACCCAGGTTGAAGAATACCTCTGGGGTCATATTGAACGTCAGGGCAGCCAAAATAGCTCCAATCTCAGCTTCTCTTGTATTGTGCAAGGAGATTCTCAGGGTGAAGGTTTGTCCCGCAGGAAGGGCCTTGAATGTTGTTCCCACATTCTTGTTTTCTCCTTGTGGAAGCTGGGTGGTTGTTCCCTTAGAGTGGATTCTATACAGCTTTCTTCCTGCGATACCCTCGTTTTCATCATAGGTCTTGTATGGTGAATGCTGCTGTTTCAGATACAGAGGATAGTAGGAAGCCTTAGGGTTTCCCAAAATACCCTTTGTCTCTATAAGCTCAGAGTCCTCTACTGTTCCCTCCATGAAGGCATGACTGATTTGCACTCTTCCCTTCAGGTTGTCATCTCCTGTGTATCCGAACAGGGTTTCTCCCAGGTCGTGTCTGGTCTTGTCGGCCTTTTGCAGGATCTCCACTTGTTGGCGTACATTGTTTTTGAAAGGGAGTTTGAACATTCTTGACATACCGAGAATCTCCTGGCCATTTTGCATCTTGAGATAGAATACCGGTATTTCATAACCCTTTTCAAGAGCCATCAGAAAGCAGCCTTTTCCTTCTTTTTCCTTGGCGAAGTCTGGAGTACCTTCATAGATACTCTTGAAGGCTCTGATGGTTTCTTCGCTTAAAGGGATGCTATCACCTCTGTCTGAAGGGAACAGCAGTTCATGTTTCTTGCCTTGCATGAGTCCTGTGCAGACGATTCGGTAGCTTATTCCGTCTTTTTCTCTCTCAGGATAGGTAGGATAATGGTTGGAATCTGAGCCTACGGAAACATTGGTTTCCCAAATAGAGCCATTTGGGTTATATCCTGGGAAATTCAAACCAACTTCAATGCTATGGATCTTTTCCAGTTGTCCATCGCAAGGTGTGAAGAAATATCGCTCTCCTTCCTTTGAAAGCCAGCCTGGTGTTGCACGATTTACCTTATTGAGGTATTCTGCGCTTTTAGCCTTATTCATTCTGTTGGCCACATCACGATAGCCAAACCATCTGTTCTGGAAGTCCTTGTCTTCCTGCATCTTGCCGAAGGACATGATTTCCACGATTTCGCGCAACATTCCCTTGATGGTGGTGCCTGGGATGAAGTAGTGGCGTTTTCCGTCCTTCCCCATGATATGAGCAGAGTGCTTCTCTAGTGCACCGTCGCGTGTGAAGAGAGGAGATACGTTCTTGAGTTTTACCTCGATCACTCCATCCTCTGAGTCTGAGAACGGCAAGTCCTGTGTAACCTGCTCACTCCAGGAAGGGTAGAACACCTTTTCATTGAGTGGCACGAAATTATAGGGTGCTGTAATTTTCATTTTGCTGTTCCTCCATTATTTTTCAAATCCAACGAATATGTTTGCCTTGAGCTGCAGGGTAGGCATGTTTTCACACAGCTCATCCTTCACCTCTTCCCACTGGCGCAGGAACTTTAGTGCCTTTACGCCTGGAAGACGGTGTGGCAGGTAGGTAACCGGAGTCATGGTGGCTGATCCAGCCAGTTCTTCCTGCTTTACCTCGTATGTTGTTACGAAGTAATTTCCATCCACATAGCGGATTTGGATAGAAGTGTTTTCTTCCGGGTTCCACAGCAGTCCCTCTACGACGAAAGGATTCTCGCCGTCTGTAAGGGTAAGAGAGAGAGGTTCTCCTTCTTCTATGATTCTTGGCTTGCTCTGGTCGCTTTGCCAGAGGTAGCCTTCATATTTTGCATTTTTTATCTGATGTTCCATGCTTACTCTTGTATGTTAAGTGTTCCGATGAATATACCATTTCCTCTGTTGGTACCACCGCCCAGTGGCAGGAGGCCGTCGCAGATGTCCTGGAGGGCTTTCTCGAATGCCTTTCTGACATCTTCGTCTTGAAGGGCTTCCTTTTCAACCCAGATCTCTTCCACGAGTTCCTGGTTTTCCGCTGTGCTTACCTTTTCCTGGAACAGGGCACCGTCCATCACTCCACCGGTAAACTTATCTACCCTGATGTGAGGAAGAATCTTTGAATCCGTGTTCTCAATGAAGACATCTGAGAAGATGGCCTTTCCTCTGGATGGTTGGATGTCTCCTTCGTCCAGCGTGGTGCCGAAGATATCCAGGCATGCCTTGTTTCTGTCGCTTGCGATAGCCTCTGCGTTGTCCACAAAGTGCTTCGTAAGGCGGTTCCAGTGGTAGGCTGTACGATGTGAAATGGCTCCTTTGACGGATGTTGCCGGTATCAGGCTCTTGGCTTCCTTGATTTCTGGCTTGCCGGTTGACCAGTCCACATAGTTTTCCTTGCCGGGTGTCATATCGGCCTCTTCGTCTCCGAATCCTGATGAGAACAGGAAGAAGTTCAATGGTTTGAGGGTGAGGGTATATTTGATCCAGTCAGCCCCCTGCAGTTCGCTTGGCTTCTTCTCGGTGGCCTCATTCCAGTCTTCTTCCAGCGATGATGACTTTTTCAGGTAGGCATCGAGGTCCTTTTCCTGGGTCAGATCATAGCTTGCGTATTTCAGGCTTACGACCTTCATGCTTCCGAAGCCGTTTCTCGTTCCGCTGCCCACTCTGAAGGTAGGAGAAGAGATGACGTCTAGCAGTTTCTGCATATTCTCGTCATCTTTCGTTTTAGAGAGGAGTTCCATCTCGAAGATGAATCGGGTGCCTTTATACACAACCTGTTCGTCGAACTTGCCATGGTCTGCGCCTGTTCCCTTTTCCGTGATTCTTACATGCTGGCGGATTGGCAGTACCTCAAAGGCCTTGAGATACTCATCCTGCTCTATGTCTTTCAGACCGTCCATGGCCTTCTGGTTGCTGCCCAGGAGCAGTGCGTCGGAAATGAGGACCTTGGAGCCTTCTCCCTTATCTTCTTTCTGGTATCCGAAGATGGAGTCACTCTCCTTCAGGTCTTTCATGCTGTGACGGATGATGCCCATGAGTGATGTGCCCGGGATATATGGCAGGTCATTCACGTCTCTAGTCACGGGTGCATCTGTAATGATGTCCTTCTCGCCGCTGCCCACTGCTAGAGGTGATGTTGCCTCCAGGGTGATGCGCGCGATCATGCGGTATTTATATTTTGTCATCTGCATTGCTTTATTGTTTTTTTGCCATTTCAGAGGCAAGGTTCACTAATGCTCTTTGAGACAGGTCTCCATACTCCTGGTTGTTACCCATCTGCTCTATAAACTCTCTGAGGATTTTGTCTCTCTGCTTGGCTTTCCAGTCCTTGGCCTTGATTCCATGGGTAATATAGCCGATTGACTCTATGACTTCGGTTCTTGGATCTGTTGGAGACGGCTCTCGCTTTTTCAATTCCTTCTTGTCGAAGAGTTCAAGGAGAATCTCGTTCATGGTAGCATGCTGGAGGGCGATGCTGCGGATGGCACCCCATTGAGAAGAGAATTTGCCTTGTGAGAACAATGGCTTGTACATCTTGACAAAGTGGTTCACCTGCTCATAGATATAGACAGAAGAACTGTTCTTGTGCTTCTTTCTTGCCAGGAATGACAGCAGCGGTGTTCCTTCCAGTGCTCTTGTCTCTGTAGCCTGCGCTTTTGTCTTCTGGGAGAGGCAGAGGTTTGTCTGTCCGTTTTCTCCTGCCTTTTGCAGCAGGTTCCATCCATAGATGACCTTACCGAATCCCTCATTCTTATAGTTGCCTACATAGGAAGGAAGTTGTGATTCTGTTGGTGGTTCATGGAGCTTGACAACGAAGACGCTGCCTTTCTCGATACCCACACGGTCCGCATCTCTGGTTTGGCGCTTGCCATTCCAAGGAGCATATTGGAAGGTTCTGATCTGTGACTTCTCCCAGTCGATTTCTCCATTGAGTCCCAGCATCTGGGCTGTTGGCTGGAAGGTTGGTGTTCCTGTTTCATCCAGGAAGATGAGTCTGCCGTCGGCATAGACTGTGATATAGCTGTTTCCATTGATAGAGAACAGGGATGGAGCTGATGGAATTTCCCCGAAGGTAGTCTTCGTGATTTCAATGAGGCCATACTGTGCTGTCTTGGATCTGCCCACATGTTTTCTTCCTGTCAGCTTTTCTTCGATGACAGGGGCAAGGGCTTCGTCGTCAATCTCTACAGAGAAGTAGAACTCGCTTCCCTTCTCCAGTCCTTCATATCCGAACATCTGGCTGTCCTTGCTCTTGCGAAGGGGTCTGTCATAAGCGCTTTTGATGGCAAAGCTCTTCAGGCACTCTACAGCGTTAGCCTTGTTACCATCAAACTCATAGTAGCCTTCGCGGCATTGTTTGAGCTGCTGTGGCTGCCCCTTGGTACCGTTCTTGTCATCTGAACGGCTATAGAAATGATGGATATAGCTTTCCTCACCCAAGGACTTGAGTTTTGGGTAGAAGAGGGATGCCGGAATATGGAGGCTTCTTGTCTTGGCATCCTTGGATGCCGGGTGTGCGTCCCCGAATCTTACATGTCCACTATGGAAGATTTCTGCCTGCTCTTGGGGCTGGAAGTTCATGTAGTCTTTAGCTATGATGCCCAGGAAGCAGTTGCCTGGAATGAAGGTCAGGGATTCCTGGTTTCCTTCTGTGGCTGCTCGCTGGTTCAGAATGACATCTGAGAGCAGTTTACATTTGAATTGAAGAGTTTTCATGCCTTACCTCCTTTCTCTATGCTGAATTTACATCTGCCCAGGCCTCTGTTTCTGCCTGTTCCCATATGCTTGATGAAGCCAAGTGCTGATTCCAGAACGCTTTCCATATCATCATCTACATAGAGGATTGTTGCATAGAGCGTGCATGGAATGGTGGTTTCGATGGTGCGAAGGCTATGTTCCTGGGTGATTCCGTTTTTCTCGTCTATGGCTGTTGCCACCTTATTTATATATAGCAGGTCTTCCACATGGTTGGAAAGAATACTTTTTGTCTCGTCTTCTTTGAGGGTAGCATTGGTGAAGAACAGGGTGCCGGATGGCAGCGCTTCTTCAGCGGTAGCTGCTTTGCCGAAGGCTTTCTCCAGGTCCATGTCCAGACCTCTGAGGGCAGCATAGTCCTCTACGGCTTCTCGAATGAGGCCTTTGATCGTCTTGCCGGGAATAAATGGCAGACCATTGATGTCCTTGATGACGAGTGAATCGGCATCTGCACCGGCAGAGAGGCCAGATCCACAGTGCCATGGTGAAAAGAACTCTATTTTTATGGTTAAGTCTTTCATTGCTTTATCCTTCCTTTGTTCTTTGGTTGAGAATTGTGTTTAAGTCCAGCAGATCCGCAGCAGGATAGAAAACATCTTCTGAAAGCGTTTTCTTCTGTGGGGTTGTGGCCTTTTGGAAAGTTTGCTTGGTAGAAGCAGAGAGCATGGCATAGCTGCGAGCGGCTGCCTGCTTGGCCATTTCCGTATTCTGGTGCATGGCGGTCATCCATTTTCTGATGCTGGTCTTGGCGGTGTTGCCCTCCTTGCCGTTGAGAATACTGCATGTATCCTCCAGCTCTTCTATCGTCCAGTATTCTTCCGTCTCATGCAGGAAATAAGGTCCGAAGTTGAAGGAAAGTCCCTTTTGTGGGGTCTTTTCCTTCAGGATCATATTAGGATAGCTTTCTATGAAGCTGCCCTGTACCTTATAGAACATCACACTCGATGGTGCATTTGGGGCATCTTTCTGGATGAGTGGATTCTTTGAAACGATTTTAGCCTGTGTACAGAGGGTTTCTGCCAGGTCATATCCGTAGTGGAAAGGATAGGAAGACTTGATGAAGGCTATGCCTGCACATGCAGTGAGTCCGTTATCTGCACCTAGCTTCTGCCTGGTGGCATTCTCAAACTCTTCAAGATAGACCTTTACATAGTCGAGGGCTAGGCTTGCCTTGCATATCATGGTCATGTCATCTCCACCCAGTACTACAGGACGGAATGGGAAGATGCTTGACTCTTGTGTATAATCTTCTGCGGTATATACTTTTTTGAAGGCGGCTCGGGCTGCCTGACAGGTAGCCTGGTTCAGCTTTTCTGAGAAGTCTTTCAGCTTTTCCATGGAGCTGCTGAATTTGGACAGAATCTGTCCCAGACCATTACCGTCAGCATGAATGATGGCTACCCAGTCATTCTTGCCTGTGAGATCCTCGATGTTCAAGGCGATGTTCTTAGGGGAGAGATTCTTGATATGGAAACTCTTTTCTGCCAGGCTGATGGTTGCCTTGCCTCCGACGGAGAGGTTGCGTTTCTTTAGTGTTCCTTCATCCAGATACTCCTGGCTTTCCTGTGTGATGGCAGGAAGTCCTGTGGTTCTTGAACGTTCTACGCCCATGAAACCTACGGTCATGCTTCTGGCTGGTTTGTTGCGTTGGATCTTCAGCTTTTTCTCCAGCAGGTTCATGCAGGAAGCGAAGTGAGTCTTGAGTTCTTCCTCCGTTACCTTTACCACAGCCTGGCTGATGGTGATGCCAGGAGCTGCCAGCATCACGGTCTTAGGAAACTCCAGGACGGTTTTCTCGCATTCCTGGAGATCATCATAGACACATTTGATGTTGCCGGCTGCATTGATGATACGGGTAGCTCCTTGCAGGTAGTTGGATTCAAAGAGGGTGGTGCATATCTTTTCTACCAGCTCGCTGCCGCCGACGATGTCTTTGAGTGAGTTGGTCGAGAAGATAAAACCCTGAATGCCCTGTATGGAGGCTCCATATATATATTTGTTTTTCTCCATGTTATTTTGTTTTTATGGTTGTGGGTGTAAAAGTATAAAAAAAAGATGGTAAAAACTATTTTTTTCTCAAGAAAATGTTATTTATCGGATATTTTTTTGTATTTTCGCCAAAAAAATAAGAAATGGAAGCAACTAACATAGCCGTGTTGAGATTTAAGGAAACCTTGAGCTCTACTGAACTCAGGTGTTTTCGTGGTGCCATCGTGGAATTGGCAGGCAGGGAAAATCCCTGTTTTCACAACCATGAGGCGAATGGGTTGAGATATGGATATCCTCTGGTACAGTACAAGGTAATTGATAATCATGTTTGTCTGATTGGAATAGCAGAAGCAGCCATGGCAGTGATGGCTCTGGTGGGAAAGTTTCCTATAAGTCTCATGATTGGAAAGAAGGAGATGGAGTTTCATGTACAGGATTGTACGCTCACTCCTTATTTTCCCAAAATAGATGATGCCCCGAAGCTTTATCATCTGAGCAGTTATATCGGTCTTACTGATGAAAACTTCAAGAAATATCATTCCATGCTGGCTCTTACGGACAAGGTGATTTTTCTGGAGAAGGTCATCACAGGCAACATCCTTTCCTTTCTGAAGGGCATCGGCTATCATGCCGATGAGAAGATTGAATGTGCCATCACGGAGATGAAGGAGCCCAGGGAACAGAGCTACAAGCATGTGAAGTTTGATACTTTTGATCTGATGTTTGTCAGCAACATGGAACTGCCAGATGGCATTGCTCTGGGAAAAAGCGGAAGTGTGGGCTTTGGTACGCTTTCCAGAAAGGAACTTCCGGAGAAATTTAAAAACTTTAATCAGTAATATTATGGCAAAGGTACTTATATCATTCATCGGTACAGGGCCTCTGGTGAACAAAGGGGCACAGGGAGAGGAGAAGTCTGCCCGAGAATATCGCAGGGCTTCCTATCATCTGGGTGAAGAGAACCTGGGTGAATACTCTTTCATGGCGGCTGCATTGTATGAAACTCAGAATATAGACAAGGTCATCTTGATCGGTACTGCCCATTGCATGTGGGAAGAGGTATATCGCTATTTTCTGGAGAAGAACGGCGGTGTGATCGATGAGGATGTGTATTGTGAGATAGCAGAGCATTGTGAAGCTGCCACCAGCAAGAGTGAGCTGTATATTCCGCATGTCAAGGAGATAGAGGCAACTATTGGAAAGGATGCACATCTGGCATTGATAAGATATGGTGTGAATGAGGAGGAAATCAATGAGAACATCAACATCATCCTGCAGTTGAATAAATTGCTCTCCACGGGAGACGAACTCATAGAGGATGTCACCCATTCTTTCCGTTCATTGCCTATTACCATCATGAACCTGCTTCTTTATCTGAAGAATGTCAGCAGCAAGAATATCAAGATCTCTCATATATATTATAGCATGATTGAGATGAACAAGGAGTATGGTTATGCTCCGATTGTGGATCTGAAGAAAATCCTCAAGCTCAATGACTGGATTGTGGGAGCCATGGCCTTCAAGCAGTATGGCAATGCCTATCAGATTGCAGGCTTGCTTCAGCAGGAGGACACGGATGTGACCAATCGTTTGAAGCATTTCTCGGATGTGATGAATCTCAATCATCTGTTTGCCATCTCTCAGGAGACCCAGTCTCTGAGGGCTTTGATGAAAAAGGATTTTGAGTCTATGCTACCTGAAATGATTGTGAAACCGGTTGTGAAGGATTTCCTGAATAACTTCAAGGGAACAGAGCAGAATCCTGCGCTTTTCCAGTATCAGCTGGCCCAGTGGCAATTCAAGCACATGAACTATACGGCAGCCTTGATTTCCTTGCAGGAGAGCATCCTTTCCTATGCATGTCAGACCGCAAATCACGATCCTTTTGATAAGGATGAACGACAGAGTATCAAGGATGTGATTTGCAGTGACAAGGAATTCATACCATTTGAGCTGAGAGGTGTTTATTTCGAGATTACCAAAAACCGAAATGTCGTGGCTCATGCCCTGGAGAGTAATTTCTCTTCGGGCAAGATTATTGAAAGTTTAAGAACATCGCTTATTACGGCGGGAAAATATATTAAGTAATAAAGGGGATTATGGGAAAGAATATTATGACATATCAGAAGCGCTTGAATCTCATAGATGAATGTCTGCGCAGGTTTGACCATCCGATGAATATCAAGGAAATTCAGAAATACTGTAATCAGAGGCTGAACAGGAAATTCACGGATCGTACTTATCGATATGACCTGGAAAAAATAGAAATGGAGAATGAGATAAGTTATCGTGTGACCGTTATTAATGGTTTTCAGTGCTTTACGTATGCTGACGAGAGCTTTTCTATTAATAACAATGCTGTTGTCAACCAGGTTGATTTATGCAATTTCCGTAAAATAAAAGAAGCGTTGGGTGATTTCCTAGGATTGGGCTTAGAGTCTTCTTTAACTACCATGACTGATGAAATCAACAAGTTCCTGGGATATGATGAGCTGCAGCGTCCTGTCATTTCTTTTGAGAAGGTAGTACTGGAGTCTCATGGGAAGGTGAAACCTCATGATTTGCTGGAACCTTTGCTTAAGGCTATCATACAGCATCAGACCCTGGATATAAAATATGAGGTTCCTGGAAGAGGTAAGCGTGAGTGGACAGTGTTCCCTCAGTTCCTCAAGCAGTATAACCAGCGTTGGTATCTCATTGCCACCAGGCACAGAGATGAGGTAGAGGGAAAGCTCTACAATCTGGCTTTGGATAGAATTCGCAAGATGGAGGCCAATCAGCATATTCCATACAAGGAGTGTGGTATTGATTTTTCTGACTACTTTGAGGATATTGTAGGTGTAACCAAACCAGATGGTGCAGAGCCTATGGAAGTGAAGTTGCGAATTGACCGTGGTGAGTATCCTTACATAGAGAGTAAGCCTATTCATACTTCTCAGAAAATAGATTCTGAACACAAAGAAGACAAGGATTATGTTTACGTGTCTTTAACAGTTTATGACAACTTTGAGCTGAGAAGCAAAATCTTGTCATATGGAAGCAAGGTTACAGTCATGGAGCCAAAGAGTTTAAAAGATAAGCTTGTTCATGATTTGAAGAAGTCTCTTGAAAATTATCAGGATTAAGCTTTATGGGTAGAAGAGTTTTTTTATCTGTCTTGGGAGTGGCTTTCTATGAGACATGCCGCTACCGAAAGGATGATTTCACAGGAAGTGAGACTCTTTTTGTGCAGAAGAGTTTACTCGAATATCTACAGCAGCAGGAGAACTGGGGAGGAGAAAACGACCTGGTTCTTATGCTTCTGACGGATTTGGCAAGGCAGAACAACTGGGACAAGAATCTGGAGACCCGTTTCTGTGCCAAGCTCAAGAAGGAGGTTGCATATCAGGGATTGGAGAAGATATTGCTGGATATGAATCTCTCCTATCAGGATATAGCTATTCCGGATGGTAAGGATAGTGATCAGATGTGGGAGATTTTTGAAGTTATCTTTGATGAGCTTCAGGAGGGTGACGAACTGTATCTTGACATCACCAATAGCTTTCGTTATCTTCCCATGCTGCTGGTGGTGCTTGTCAACTATGCCAAGCTGCTCAAGAATGTTAAGGTGAAGGCCATCTTTTATGGCAATTACGAGGCGCGTGACAAGGAGAGCAACATTGCACCTATCATGGATCTGCTTCCTCTTTCTGTTTTGCAGGACTGGACGTTGGCTGCTTCGGATTATCTGCGATACGGTCAGGTGCAGAAGCTCTATGAATTGTCGGAATCATCACTTCTTCCAATCTTGAAGAATACAGAAACCCGCACTAAGGACACAGAGATGTTGCGTGCCTTTGTCCGGAAATTGAAGGAAATGGTGGAGGAACGAACCACCTGTCGTGGGTATGCCATTGTGGATAGCAAGAACGTGAGGAATCTGAAGCGCACTGCTAGTGGAATACAGAAAGTGACGATAGTTCAGCTCAAGCCTATCTTTGAGAAGATCAAGCAATCGTTGAATGATTTTGATGCCAAGGAGAATGTTTTGAACTGTATCAAGGCTGCCAAGTGGTGCTGTGCCAACAAGCTTTATCAGCAGGCTACGACCATGTTGGAAGAAGGTCTAGGTACTTTCCTGTGCTGTCATTATCAGCTTGACTATCGTAACAAGGTTTGTCGCGATGCAGTGTTCAGTTGCATTGCTATCAAGACACAGAATAAGAATACTGATGGTCTGGAGACTACTAATGAGTTCGTTGCGAAAATCCTGGCAGATGATAGTGTTTGGGGGAACAAGGAATTTGTGACTATCTTGCAGCAGGTGGTTGAATTACGCAATGATTACAACCATGCAGGATTCAAAGACAATCCTTTTTCTGCTCAGACGATCATTGGTAGGGTAGAGCAACTACTGGATGGAATTGAGGATGTCTTGTCTGAGATATAGGATTTGGTAGCATCATTTTAAATGGTTTTAGGGGCTGTTTAAAGTGGTGCTTTTGTTTTGTGGAGTATTGGGATGGTTGATGTTTGTGAAGAGGTGTTAATACCAAGAGCATATTTACTTAAATATTTAAGAATAATTGGCTTGCATATCTCGAAAAAAAGTCGTACCTTTGCACTCGCTAATAAAAAGTTAATTTTCGGTTAAGAAAAGTGAAGAATTGTTTAGCTTATTCTTTAACTTATTGATAATCAGCATAGTCTTATAAGGTCGAGTACGAGACTATCGTCCACTACAACAAGGATTAAGACTCTACGTTAAAGAGTTAATAATCTAATTTAATTTAGTACGAGACTATCGTCCACTACAACAAGGATTAAGACCAACTGAACTGCGCTCATAGCACTGTGCTTTACAGTGTACGAGACTATCGTCCACTACAACAAGGATTAAGACTTTCTCAGCTTCTACTTTAACAGCAAACTTGTGTGGTACGAGACTATCGTCCACTACAACAAGGATTAAGACATTGAGCTGGACGTTGTCGCCCAGTGTCATTACAGTACGAGACCATCGTCCACTACAACAAGGATTAAGACCTCACCCCAAGGTTCATCAGCATACTCAGGTAAAATAAGTACGAGACCATCGTCCACTACAACAAGGATTAAGACTTTGATCTATTCTGAAAACATGAAGATGCTTCTTGTACGAGACCATCGTCCACTACAACAAGGATTAAGACTCGTTGTTTGTACCTTTCATAATTGTAAATGTTTTAAATACGAGACCATCGTCCACTACAACAAGGATTAAGACAGGTGTTCAAAAGACCAAGCCTTAGCTGTTGCCCTCGTACGAGACCATCTTCCACTACAATAAGGATTAAGACAGACTATTGAAGAATGAAGTAAACTGACGCTGACGGTGTACGAGACCATCTTCCATTACAATAAGGATTAAGACAGCTTGATTGCAGGGTACTTTGCAATGACTTTGTTAGTGTACGAGACCATCTTCCACTACAATAAGGATTAAGACGCCTGAAGCACTGACATATTAAATAAACGATACTTAGGTACGAGACCGTCGTCCACTACAATAAGGATTAAGACTCTCATCAGCGTCAATGCACACACTGAATGAATGGTACGAGACCATCTTCCATTACAATAAGGATTAAAAATGTACATAAACATTTAGTGATCAATTAGTTGTTTCCATTTCTTTTGTGAAATGCTTTTCCAAAGTCTTCTCTGTGATTACGTTGGGAAGCGTTGTTTAGGATTTCAATTTAGTTTTTGGTTTAGATAGCATCGTATTGTCCTGAAAGTGTAAAAAGTCAAAAAAATGAGCTAAAAGTTTGGTGGTTACTCTCGTTTTTTATACTTTTGTGGTGACTTTGATATTGGAATGAAAAAAAGAATGGCTTTCCTCTTTCAAGATGAATAGTTATAATTGATGTCTTACTATACTTAATAAGGTATAAGGTCTGGATTTTCGGTACATAGTTCTTAGGATGGAGGTTCTTGTCAAAAAGGGATCTTTTCGAAAAAATAACTTTTAAATTGATGTATAATGAGTCAAGAAGAAGTAGATGCAGCTAACAGGCTGATAATAGATTCTATCACTAAATACAAAGTCATCATCGCAGGATGCCGAGACTTTACAGACTATGAACTGCTGAGAGAGAAGTGTGACTACCATCTCCAAAATCTGCGGCTCGAAGACATTGTTATTGTGTCTGGTCATGCCTCTGGAGCTGATTCCCTGGGTGAGAGATATGCTCAGGAACGAGGTTTTCAATTGGAGACATATCCGGCAGACTGGCAAGCCCACGGAAGAGCAGCCGGACCAATCAGAAATGCTAAGATGGCTAACGTGGCTCACGCTCTCATAGCCTTCTGGGATGGCAAAAGCCGGGGCACGAAAAATATGATAGAGACTGCCAGGAAGTATAACTTGAAGGTAGCCGTAGTTAGATATTAATTTTTAAAGTAAAACGACAATGAAACAGAATCAAAACAACATAGATTGCACTCCATCCAAGGATGAGGAAGGAGTAACAAAGTACTTAATTCAAATGTGCAAGGACACTGACTCTGTAGTCACCTTCCATATGGTTTGTGAAGGTGATTATGAAGTGAAAATAACAGCACGCAAGAAAGGTACGAGATCTTCTAATGAGTTCTCTGTAGAACAGTTCGAGACTATCAAGGCAATGGCAGAAGAGAAACTGGCCCAGGTTGATGACAAGAAACTGTTCCAGGACATCATCTATGTTTGCAATGGCAATATTGCAGATGCGAAAGCACAGGAGGAAGGGTGTTCCGAGAATGAAGAAAATTAACGGAAAAATCAAATAGTGAAATAATAAACCTCAAATCCGAAGCCTATAGGGTTTAGTGGGATTTTGCTTGCAAAGTGACAAATTTCATTGTACATATTCCTTGCGCAACAGAAACTTTGCAGACACTAATTCCCCTTACCCCATAAAGCGGCTTGATGTGTAGATTAAAGATAACGGCTATGTATAAGATACTTTTTGCATCAGCAGACTATCTGTTATGTTCTTTCGAGTTTGAAAACATGAAAACTGGAGAACATGTTTTTGCAGACTACTTTGATGATCCTTTATATGACTTGCTCTCTCAGTTTAAGCTGCAGTTTGATCATGAGCTGGAGGGAAAGATAATAGATGTCATTCCGTCTGATCTGTTTATCAGGTCAGCGGAGTGGGCTAAGGAGCGCAGCAAGCATTGGATTGAAGGTGCATGGCTTTATCCGTGGCTAAAGGAAAAGGGAGCTGTGACAAAATCAAAGAATAAACGGTCTTGAAATTGAAATGTAAATAGAGCACTGCCTTTTACATTGTAGGTTGCTGCTCATGACAATGGGTGTCGTCTTAGCTTTTTTGAAGGTGTTGGATTATGCCTTATAGTATTAACTAAAGCCCTCGACAATGCGGTTAAGCCAATTAACAATGAGAATCATTAACTTTAGTGACAACACTACATACGTTTCTGATGGAGAATCTTACCGTCTTGATGGCAGGAACCACAATATTCAGCGTATCGACAAGAAATGGATGGTGGATGGTAGGGCAACTACCTTTTCTGAAATGATAAAGATGGGAGTGGCTGTCAAGAAAACATCGGAAGAGACGCAGAATGATTTGGATGAAGCTCTTCATGAGGTTAGGGATTGCAATCCAGTTGTAGTAAATGCTACAGGCATTATTCCTTTCCTAAAGTCTGTTTTTCGGATGCTTTTTCATCACTGAATTAAGTTCAAGGTGTCACTTGGAGGGCATTGATTGGAATATCAAACAACTAACAATAAAAATATGAGAAAAATTCTATTACTTTTTATGGCTATTGGGTATGTGTGTATTTGCAAGGCACAATTATCTGCAGCAGATTGCAAGTATGTCTTGGAAATCTTCTGTAGAAATTATTATGGTTCTTGTTTCGAGGGTAAAACCTATGTACCCAATACTTTAATCATCACAAGTGTTGGTGTTGACCAGAATAGTGGCGGAACTTTTGTCAGTGGTCTTCATTCCTATCAGGGACAGTATGTTCCTTTTAGGGGGAGAAAGACCCATACCAATGTGCAGTTCAATGCAACGATAGTGCGTCAACCCAAGCGAGACTATGTCGTTTTCAACAAATGGTATGAGCCCGACTTGTTGAATCGAAAGGGTGGATGGGAGACCGGCCAAAAGCTTATACAATATAAGTAATGGATTTTTGTCTATATGATATATCAGTTTACGGCAGTATAACTATTTGTAAAGTTGCGAGGGAGGTGGTTACTATTTGTAATCACCTCTCGACTACAGCTTAAAGTAAAAGAAGATGAAACAGACATATTTGGACTTCACTTCTCTAGGCTATACGCCACGAGATCTGCTACAGTTGAATCGTGAACGGTTCCTGGCGGCATATCAGCAGACTTTCAGTCCGTTGTTTCAGATAGCCCAGAATATGGGATATGAGGTGTGGAACGTGTTGGCGGTCATTGATATTGGGCTTATGGACTGGATACAGCAACCAGATTGAAGGTTCATGGCTTTACTTGTAAGTAAAAAGCCTCTTGGTAAGAAGATTGTTACAGCCTTTGCCTTTATCTGTAAACAACGAAAGGAATACGGTTATGGCAGTGGATCTATTTTCATCTGCCAAGTAAATATAGTGCTTATGGATACATATGAATTGAAGGATATTGACGTTGGTTTTGACTTTACCAGTGATACTGCCCATTATTGGGATGGTTTTTGGAAGGAAGATGATCTGGGGTGGTCCAAGATGGATCCGGACTCAAAAAGTCCAACCCTTAGGCGGTATCATCAGCTTCTCTGGAGTCGCAGACTTCCTTGTGGGCAGAGTATGCAGCTGACGGATGGAAGGAGCAGGTATTATCTCAGGTGGGAAGAGTTTTACATGGGAAGTGATTCCATCCTGGTCAGTTTTCGCCATTCTGATAAAAGGGAAGTATTGGATGCTGTCCGTAATATGGTTCCTGACTATCATTCTTTCGTGGAGAAGTATGTTAGGGACTTCTACACGATAGGTGGCATGATGCTTTTTCCGCAGCACAGGTATAGTTTCAACTGTGCCCGCGGTTGCAACAAGCGTATCTGTGACCGATGGGACTACACCTTGGAATGCATCAGAAGATATTATCAGGGAGGTACCAGTCCTCTGTCCAGAGCCATGGAAAGGGATAAGGAATTCTTTGATCTCTTTGTTGACTTCAAGGGATTTGTGGACTTTTTCTTCTTGCAGGATTGTGTGGATGAGCATTATGAGAAGGTCAACTTGTGGTTGGGTGAGAATTTCTTTGAGAAGAATCCTTATCCTCACTCTGCCAGTGAATATCTTGCCTGGATAGAAGCAGAATATGATTTCTTGAGAAAGCGGAATCGGAGAATAGAAGAATTCTGTAGGGCATCCTTAGAGGAGAGTGGAATCTAAACCTTGGTTTGGTTTCCACTCTCCGGGCTCTTGCAGCATGACTATCTCAATAGCATGAACGCCAAGAATTTCACCATAAATCAACCTATGGACGAATGCATCGGTCTCAGATGGTATTGCTTATACTATCCAGGAATACTTCCAGATAACCGGCATAATATAGCGGAATATTATATAAAGTGAAAGACTTACCTTTCAGAGTCGTAACGGTATCCGATGTCATCGGGCCATTCCAGAGACGCAGTGCCACCTTCTCTTTCGATTCATCCATAAAGAGATGCAAGGAACGCAGTTTGGCATTGCTGCCGGTCTTTACTTCTATCGGAATCAGGTGCGATCTGTATCTTATCAGGAAGTCGATTTCTGCCTGAGAGTTCTTGGCTTCACGTACCCAAAACATTCTTTTCTCGCCAAAGATAAACGTTGAACCCAACAATTCCTGACCTACAATATGCTCTGCTATATCACCATTCCAAAGTTCATCGGTGTCTTTGCTGAAAAGCAAATCTTCCTGCATGCCTGCGACATAATTCACCAAGCCCGTATCTATCCATAACAACTTAGGACTCTTCTTCAAGTCGGGCAAAATCGGAAATGATGCTGTAGTTTGAGGATATACCAATTCCAATAAAAGCGTTTTCTCCAATATCCGGAAAGCATTGCCTGCATCTGCCGCCTTAAAAGAAGAACTTGTGAATTTGGAAAACTGGATGCGGTGGGCTGCAAATGTCCAGCCATAGTTCAAAATGAATCGGATGGCATCTTGCTCCTTGGGTTTACTGGCGTATTTTTCCACATCGTCCCGATAGCCTGAAAGTAGCGCATTAAATACCCCATTCAGTCTGACAATATCCTTATACTTGGCATAATTGGCAACGGCTTCGGGTAAGCCACCCACAATCATATACTTCTTGAACCACTCCATGGCCGAAGAATGCAAAGAAGCTGGCAAGGACATGTTTTCTATACTGTCTGCCATCTGTTTCTGACCCATGGCACGAAGAAACTCTACGAAAGTACATGGATGCAAAGCCATATATTCTACACGGCCAACAGGGAAAGAGATATGTCGCCCCATCAGGCTTTCCAGCAAAGATCCCGCTGCTATCACATAGATTTCAGGATGCTTCTCATAGAAGTAGCGCAAGGTTTGCACTGCCTTCGGCTCATTTTGTATCTCGTCGATAAAAATCAAGGTGCGCTTTCCGAAATCCATCGGTTCATTAGCTTTGAGATAAATTCCAGCTAATACATCTTCGAAAGAATAGTCTGCAGCAAACAGCTCAGCATATTCCTTCTCCTCCAGGTTCATATAAATATAGGTATCAAACTCCTTGGCAAACAACTTTACCAATGTTGTCTTACCCACCTGTCGAGCCCCTCGCAAAACCAGCGGCTTACGATCTTCCTTTTTCGCCCATTGGCGAAGATATTTGATGGCGATTCTTTCAAACATAAGTTTATCTTTAATAATATGGTTATGTATTATCCAAATGATCATATTGAAAGATGGCTTTCAGAAATCAAATGCATTAAAAACATGCCGCAAAGATACAACTTATTTTCAAGAATCCAAACAAAACAAGCAAAAATAAGCATTTCCAAACCAAAAAATCAGTTATTCTGATGCATTTCCAAACCAAAATTTCTCAAATTACGATGTATTTCCAAAGCAAAAATACAAAAAATGATGCATTTTCAAAGTACATTTTGTCTTATACAGTACAAAGCTTGCACTCTTGTAATGAAACCTAATCACAATTGTAATATGCCACTGGATTTTGTCCAATGGTTATGAGCTGGTTTGCATCCTTGTTGAGATAGGGAGAGTCATCTAGTTCCTTTCCTATGCATTCGTATCTGTTGGGATATCTAGGGTCTGTTGACAAATGCCATTTTTCGGGAACGATTACTTCTTTCACGATTCCATCGACATGGCCTACCACGAGTGAGATCTTGGAAAGTCTTTGTTTGGAGATTCGCCAGTATTTTCTGGTGGCTTCATATGCTGATGGGCGATAGTATTCACTATGTCTGTCCGTACAGTGGAAGGATCTTTTGATGTTTACAAAGAGAATTCTGTCTGATGCAGATATTTTTATGGGTTCTTTCATCTATTTTTGCTTTTTAAAGATGTTTCTATTATGATGCCGTAACACTATATTTTAATGTTTCATTTATTTCCTGGTCACTGATAGTTGCTCAGGATTTTGCCATGTCTGAGAGTCATGGCTTCAAACGGCATGGCAAAAGTACGAATAAATTCTGAGAAACTCACTCCTTTCGGAGGATTTTTTAGACCATGGAGCTTTTATACATTCTTTTGGCTTCTACTATGGGGTGGGGTCATACATTCTTTGTGGTATTGAACTCTGTTCTGTTTACATCTGCCATGATTTTTGTAGGCATTGACATAGAGAGTTTTGTCTATTTTCCTTTGGGTTAACAGAATTTATCATGTTTATGGCTGATGTCATGTATATCAAGGAGGTCTCTTCATTTCTGGTGAAGGGTGAACTACCCTCGATGGTGGACCTTCTTCCCACCTTCATGGGTAGTTCACGCTTGACCATTCATTCCGGGACGCACATATGATGTTCTCCTTCAAATGCATGACATGTCTTGAAGCCCCAAGGTAGAGTATGCCTTGGCATGCTACCTTGCCACCTGACAGAATGCGTTCTAATCTGTCAGAAGGCTGAAGGGAGATGGGAAAGTTTTCCCGCAGTGTCCTTTGGACATAGTGGGAAAACACATTGTCTTATGGGTTTGATAGTGGTTGCATCTATGGTTCCATTTTGTTTTTGGGGAGAATAATCCTCACTTTTTATCTTTTCTAGCCGGTAGCCATCACCTTGGGCTTTTTACTTTGCAAAGGTATGTGAAGTCCTCACAGACACCAAACACCACCTTGTTATCGGTTAAGAATCTTTTTGTAGCAGGCTTCCACAATCAGAGATTGGGTATTCTAAAAAAGATTCTTGACCGATTGTTTGGCTTACTGACCTTGGGACTTCCATTCTTTTAGCACGTAAAAAGGCTAAAGTGATGACGGTTATGCCGGAATGATTATAAAAAAAAAGCTCGGATTCTTCTGAAAACAAAAGCTTGAAAAGGCAGTGAATCAGGAAATCCAGAATAATTTTTTGAGTGTTGAACTTTTAAATGTGACAAGATGAAAGTATTTCTTTTTTATCGGACTGACAATTGGAACACCCGTGAGAGCAAGGACTTGATTTACATCGGGACTAGCAAGGAGGCAAGTATCAAGAAGTTGATGAAGTTGGACAGCGAACCCATTACGGAGGAGCAAGCTGAGGACATCAGACGGATGAACCAAAGTCAGTGTAACAATGTGGGGTATGAATGGGAAGTGGAGGTTTGGACTCCGAACCATTTGAGCAGATAACTTTTTAAATGGAATTTTTATGGCAAGAGTGATAGATGAGGGCATGAAAGCCCAGTTGAGCAAGAAGCAGGGGTTCTTCTTGAAGTATTTTCCGGCAAGAATCCGTAATGTGGGTGAGGATGCCAAGGAAGCAAGAAAGCTTATTTATGCTTTCAAGGACGCTAGGGATGAAGCCTACAAGCAGGTGGCGCAGATGGTGGATTCTTACTTGAAGAAAGAGTATGGCGAGGAGGTGAAGGACATGGTTTTCCTTTGCGTGCCTGCTAGTCGTCAGGAAGTGAACAGAAGCCGCTACAAGGAGTTCTGCAAGGAGGTGAGCCGATTGAGCGGTATTCAGAATGGTTATTCCCATCTTATCTTGATGGAGGACCGATTGGCGATTCATGAACGCAGAAGAGGAGGAGAGAAGGAGATTTCCAAGGTGAGCATCATGGACTTTGACAGGGCTTTCTTCAAGGGTAAGAAGGTACTCGTCTATGATGACATCATCACCACCGGCGGCTCTTATGCCCTCTTTGCCGAGGAAGTGGAAAAGCATGGGGCACAGGTGGTGGGAGGTCTGTTTTTGGCTAGAACACATTATAAATATAATAAGGTATGAAACTGATTTTGAGCAAGACACAGAGCGTTGCCTTTACGGGGCATCGCTCTATTGCTCCGGAGAAGGTTCCGGAGCTTAGAAGGCAGGTGAGGGGAAAGATTAGGATGCTTTACATGCTGGGTTTCAGAAACTTTGTCTCGGGCATGGCGATGGGCTTTGACATGTTGGCAGCCGAGGAGGTCATCAAGCTCAAGGAAGAGCTTTCGGAATTGAAATTGATAGCCGTTATTCCTTATCGGGGACAGAGTGAGAGGTGGACTTATCAGCAGCGTCAGAGGTATCAGTGCATCCTTTCCAAGGCTGATGAGGAGATTCTTCTGAGTGAGGGATATTACAATGGGTGTCTGTTGAAGCGCAATGATTACATGTTGGATCATGTAAGCGGTATCATTGCCTATTTTGATGGCAAGCCAATGGGAGGTACTTTTTATACCTGCAGGAATGCCAGGGCTAAGGGTATAGATCTTATCAATCTTTATAGGCTGGTTTAGGAGGTTTCTCGCCAAAAGGCGAGGAACTTTTTGCGTTTTGGGGTATGTGAAAGGTTTGAGGTGCGCAAGCTGGCAAGTTGATACTCTAAACTCCTTGTCAAATAAGTCCCCCGAATTTAACATTTGAAATCTTGGGCATTAACATTTGAATGGCGCTATTATTTTATCTAGACCTTTAGCATAAACTGTTTATAAACAGATAGATGGATTGCTATGATGTCTGGTTTTTGTTTTTGTCATCCTGCATAATAGGTTCTCTCCGATATGTTAAATACCAATTTAGATTTGGAAAATACCCCTTTTTGATGTTTTCTTTCTTAATTTTGCACCCAGATTCAAATCGCATATTAAAATTGAAAAGGAATAAAATGAAGGTAAAAAAGTTAATAGTATTCGGGATGACCATGATGTTTGTATTGGCTTCTTGCAATCAACATCCATCCTTCTCTTCCTCCCAGGATGCGTTGGATGGATGCAAGAAGCAGCTGCAGCTTTTGAAGCAGAAGCAGGATGCTTCCATCGAGGAGCTTTCCTCTCTCACCTCCACCTGGCTGGAGGTGCAGGATTCTGCCTATAGCGCTTTCGGCCGCGACTCTTCTCTCAACCTCAAGAGCCCGATGGCGGTAGCGTATTTCATGGTGTCGGATTCCATTCGGACAGAGATCAGCCGTCTGGCCTTTTCCAAGCCTCGCCAACTGCGCGAGGTGATGTATTTCAAGCAGCATACGGCCATGCAGAAGGAGAAGATGGAGAAGTCTGATATCTATCGGGATGCGGTGAAGTATTACGAGAAGCTGGATGATTATCCGCTCTACTCCTCTCTTCAGGAGACGATGTCCGCCTATAGTAGTTTGCTCTCTTCTGCCAAGCCATTCAGGCAGGGGGACGAACTGATCAAGTTCATCGCCTTGGAGGATAAGTGTTTCAGGAGTCTGATGAAGTATCTGTCACAGGTGAAGCCGGAGGATCTCCAGCAGCTCACCCTTGCTACCACCCGGGTTTTTGATGGTCTCTACTCTTCGGTGGGAACCCAGGCTGATGAGGTGAACGACAGGACGATGCTTTATCTAAGCATGAGATTCAACCGACGCATTGTGCAGAATGCCTTGGCATGCAAGGACGATATCCTATCTAGGAAACGCCTGTCCACAGCGCAGAAAGCCAACTATCGGTGGATGCTCATTCAGCCGTTCATGGCCATTGACGACTACTCTGCAGCCGTGCTCACCAAGGAACAGGGAGAGCAGCTTCTCTCCCTCTCAGATGACCTGCCTGGACTGCTTGAAAGGTTAGATGCCAAGAAACATGTACAGGATAAGGAAAACAATTTGACAGAGGTGCTATCGGATTATTTCCTCAAATCATATCTATCATCCATACTTTAATGAATTCAAATGATCAATACGTTAAATGACTTCAAGCTTTTAGAAAGCGAGGAATTGAAGAATTCCATTGCAGAATTTCTCTTCAAGCTATATTGCAAGCTCCCGGAGCAGTTTAAGGAAAGTGCTTTACCTACCACCGAGAATGATGATTTCGTGGAAGTTGTCATACCGACCCGCAGGCAGGTGATGATGGAAGACCTGGTGGATCTGCTGGAGAAGAAGGTAGGGCTTCATATCCTTTATGCCTCGAAGATGAAGTTCGGCAAGCATCTCAGGGCTGTGGCTTATTCCACACCGGTGAAGGGCAGCATGTTCATCGTCCATCTGGGCAGTGAGCAATATGGAATCCTGGATAGCATGACGGTTCACTTTTTCGACAGTGAAGAGATCATGCTGCTCAGCATTCATCGACTGCTCAGGGACAACACCCATGTGGAGGCAGAGGTCCTGGAATGCCAGAAGATGAACCAGATTCTCTCTCACTTCTTCTAACCGCATATAACTTCTAAAAAATGGTGATGATTGTTTTAAAAGTGGTGTTGGCCCTGCTGCTGACCCTGGTGCCTTTTGTATTCCATTATGTGATCAAGCCCAAGGCTTCCAGCTCCCCGAAGTGGAGAAGTTTCTATAGCTTTCTATCTACCAAGATGCCTTGCATCAGAAGGAATGCTGCCAAGGTGAAGGCATGGATTTCTTATGTCTATGGGAAGATGCACAGAAGCAGGAATGGAAGAAAATTCTTTATCTTGGTGCTTCTTGTCATGATGCTGGTTTTTCAGGTGGTGGATTATCATGCGGCAAGGCAGGCTTATCAGCTACTTGGGGAATCGTCTCTTCTGTCTGGGGTTATGAGTCTCACACCTTATCATATAAGAGTACCCTTTCTAGGTGAAGTCATGGAGCTGGGGTCGGGAAAGCTCTTGGAGAGCCTTCTTTACCCTTTTCTAACCCAGGCCTGTGTTTATGTCATTGCCCTGGGATCCACTATGATGTTGTTTTCCTATAGGCTTGCCGACTGGATTCTTCTAAGGATTCATGCAAGCAGGATCTTGCAGATTTCCCTTGCTTCCGTAGCCATTCTGATGGTGGTGGTTTCCATGGGACGCTGCTTCCTGCTCTTTGAATTGCTCATGATGCTGCTCATGGCAGGCATCATTTATCCCTTCCCTCAGCAGCCATCTTCACCCAGGGGTAAAGCTAGATGGCAGGACTTGGGCTCCGGGCCCCTGGAGAAGCTGGCAGCCTAGGGTTTTCGGGAAGCTTATATCACATATTTATATTCTATCTAGTAGTTTTTCTAAGTTCAAACATTATATCCAAAAGTTATAACCAAATGGTAAAAGAAAATATAACCACTTCTGAGCTTCACGGCAAGAAGGATGGTTTCGTTATCAGAATGTCGTCAGAGCTCATGGCTTATCTTTGCAACGACTATGCTTATCGCAATCCCAACAGATTCTCCCGCCTGAAGGCCTTGCAGGATCTGCTCATCCGCTATCAGAAAGCTAAGCAGTCTTCTTCTCAAATGAACGTCAACATAGCCCAGCTTATCAAGGCCTGGGGATGGAGCCGTCCTTCAGTGCTGGCTTTTGTGGAGCAGCTCGAGAAGCTGGAGGTCCTGCAGGTATGCAACATGGTAACCAGCAAGGTCGTTCATCTGAAGCCTGGTCTCTTTAGTCCGGCTCTCTCTCCCTCTGACAGCATATAGCTTCCATAGTCAGCCTTCTTTCCAGAAAGGATTTTAAGCGTTAATTTTGTTCTCGGCTTCGGCCAGGTACCTTCCAGTTTGAGGTCAACTGCCCTACAATTGGGTACGTTTTTCCAGTTGGGCGCTTGCGCTGTAAGCCCTTTTTTCAACATCAGGGGGGAGCCTAATACCAAGTTTGTGACCAAACATGTTTCAAACACCCCTGTTTCAGGGGGACTTCGTGCGGCAAGCCGTGTTTTCATTAGGCTCAGGGACTACTTCCCTAAGAACCCTTTATTCCCCCTTAAAATTAAGTTTTATGGCTAAGCAAGTATTGGACGTACATGCAGGTAAAGGCATGACCACTTCCCAGAGCAACGAGCATCTGCGTAATGCCAACACTGGCGAAAGATTGAAGAAGTGGAGTGGCAATTATGATCCATCCCGGGAAAAGCTCAACTTTGAAGTGGGGCCGGGAGGCATCATCGTGCCGGTAGACAAGAAGTCTTCCATTCCCTCAAGAATCAAGAAGATATTGAAGCAGCGGGGGGTATTAGACCCCAATAAGGGTTTGCCGGAGGCCAGATACAGGACTGTGGCAAACATCATTTTGGGCGGTTCCAGAGACCAGATGCACCGCCTGGCGTTTGGTTCTCAAGAGGTGAATCTGGAACCTGGTTCTGACAATGCGCATATCAGGAGAATGCCTGAGATTGAATCCTGGGCATTGGATATGTATAAATTTATGAGTAAAAAATATGGTGAAAAGAATATCGCCGCCTTTATAGTCCATCTGGATGAGAAGAATCCCCATATTCATTGTACGCTTCTTCCTATTACCGAGCAGAATAAGTTTTCTTGGCGAAAGGTGATGGTGGGGGAGGAAAACAGCAAGATGGCGTATAGCAGGAGGATGACCGAACTTCACAATGAAATCTCTCAGATCAATCTCTCCTATGGCTTGGAGCGTGGTGACAGGGTAGCGGAAACCGGAGCTAGGCATCGTACCATCGAGCAATATCATCAGGAGTTGAGAAAGAAGCTCCAGCAGGAAAACGAGCAGCTCTCTGAGACCATTGAGGGTAACCAGGGGGTTATCCAAGAGCAGCAGGCTACCTTGAGTGGTTTGGAGAAGGACATCAAGCATGCCACAGCCCGCTTCAAGGCTCTTCAGACCATGATTACCAATTTGGAGTCTAAGAAGAATAGGTTGTTGGAGGAGGTCGAGCAGCTCAATCAAGACCGTGAATCGGGCAAGATCAGTGCTGAGGAGGCAAAGGCACGCCTTGAGAAGATACACCGTGAGCTTCAGGAAGTGGATGAGATAATTGCCGACAAGACTCAAAAGCTCCATACGGCAGAGAGCCAGCTTGACCAGCTGCAGTCAAAGACCCACTCGGCAGAGAAGAAGTTTGAGGAGGTTCAGCAGAAGCTTCAGAAAGAGGTTCCTTCTCTCAGCAAGACTACCGTCAAGGAGATGCAGCAGATGGGCTACATGATGATGGCTACAGATGCCAAACGTCGGGCTGCAAAGTATAATGCCTTCCTTTCCTCACTTCCTTCTGATCACAGAGATGTGGCGCTCCGGGCAGGAGATATTCTCTTTGATGGTTCCATAGCAGAAACCATCATGGACTGTGCAGCTCAGGTTACTTCCATCGCTGCTGCTCTTTATCTGGGCTATCTGGATGCTGCCACCAGGATCTCTCAATCCGGTGGTGGAGGTGGAAGCCCTGGTACTGGATGGGGCAAACGGGATGATGAGGATGACCTGGCTTTCCGTCAGCGTTGTTTCTTCATGGCCCTTCACATGATGCGCCCTGCACAGAAGCAGCAGAGAAAACGATAGAGTTTAGATTCTGGTTCTTGCCTTTTTGATGATGAATCATTAGATAGTTGTTCGACTTGGGGGATGTATGGTCATCTTTCATGCCGAACAGCTATCTGTTTTTTGCCCCTTATAAGTAGGAACGGAAGTAGGCTAGACGCAGGAAGTCTTATAGCATCTAATCTCTCTTCTTTGTTATTCATCCATGTTGTCTGTTTTTGGCATATAATAAAGGTAAATGGCTTTATAGTTTAAATTATATTACGATTTTCACTGTTTAATACACTTGCGCTTTTGTGGTTGGTTTTAGGTATAGATTCTCTTTTCTCTTAGATGCTAGTTTTATATCAATTCCAATGAATTGAAATCTCATCAAGTTGTTCCTTCATAGAATCCCTATTATTACAAAGTCTCGTTCCCGGTTATATGAACCTTAATACTGTTTTTAGTTACTGGCTTTAGAAAAATATGAAGATTTCTAAGAAAAATGACTACGCACAAGATGTTTTTTCAACCTGTGAAATGAATTTTCCTAGGTGTTTCTTAATTTTGCACCAGAAAATAAAAATACGGTTATGTTTTGAATAACTGCCGATTATCAGTTTCATGTTTAAAAATATAGAAATGAATACGTCAATAATAAAACGATTGAAGAAAATTGAAATTCGTTTGAATGAGGTCCTTGATGCAGATCTATTCAATGTTTCCGAGGCTGCCTTTGATGAATTACAATCAGAAGTAAGTTGCTTTGAGCAAGATTTGAATGAATTATTGGAGTTCCACGGAGAGCATCTACAGTTTTCTGAGCTGAAAAAAATCAGTTCTATTCAAAAGAAAATCAGGCAGGTGAAGAAAGGAAATGTTTTCTTTGACCCCGAACTTGAGAGAAGTATCATGTTCCCAAATAGGGAGGATGAGGAAGAAGATGATTTTGCCTTATAAATGTTCACATATGGATCAGCCTATATCATATAAAAAAGATATGGAGCAAATGGACTTGCTCCAAGCCTTTGAGATGATCGTAGATAAAGCCAAGGATTCTTCGCTGGGAGAGAAGTTTTACCAGGAGGCAGATTCCTATCTTGGTTTTGTTTCAGACAAGCTATGTATCTCCAAGCGAGCTAGTGCTATTATGGCTCTTTTTGCCGACCGGTGTTATGATACCCATATCCAGTTTTCTGACCTAATAGATTATCTGGATTGCAGAATTCTCACATTACTTCGATATACCACCGAGACTCAGGAACTTATCGATAAGGAATATGTCTGTCAGAATCGGATAGAAGGACTCAACTATAGCATTCCTATGGAGGTAATGGAGGCATTCCAGCATAACCAGCGATATATTCCTTCGGATGTTGAAGATTTCACAGCCAGAGAACTGTTTGATAAGTTTGATGAACTTTTTTCGAAATGCCGCTGCGAAAAACTGAACAAACAGGTTTTGAGAAAGAAACTCAGAGCGCTGGTTGTCAAGAATAGTAACCTGGCATTTGTCAAGGCAATGGCATTGTATGATATAGATGTGGAGGATAAAGACTTTCCGCTTTTCATCTTGCTGTGTACACTCTTTGTTATTGATGGCGATGATGACATCTGTTGCCATGACTTGGATTTCATCTATGAGGAAGGTGAGTCGGTCTGGCGATGGGCTAAGCGAGACCTTAGCCAAGGAAATCATCGTTTCTTGCAGAATAAGTTCATAGAATATACCAACGATGACGGCTTTGCTGATAGGGAATCCTTTAAGATTACAGACTGTGCAAAGAAGCTGCTCTTTTCTGAGATGAATCTTTCTGCTATGCGAGGCTCCCATCCTAAAGGTGGCATGTTGTCCTTTGAGAATATCAAGCCCAAAAAGCTGTTTTACAATGACAAGGAACGCAAACAGGTGGAAGAACTCGCAGCGCTCTTGGATGAAAAGAATTTCCAGGGTATCCGAAACCGCTTGAAGGAAACCAATTTCAGAAGTGGCTTTGCCTGCCTTTTCTATGGTGCACCAGGTACCGGAAAGACGGAGACGGTTCTTCAGATAGCCAGGAAAACGGGTCGTGACCTTATACAGGTTAACATCTCGGATATCAAGAGTATGTGGGTAGGGGAGAGCGAAAAGAACATCAAGGGTATCTTTGATGATTACAGAAAGATGGTGAAACAATCGGCAAAGACTCCTATTCTGCTCTTCAATGAGGCAGATGCCATCATCGGTAAGCGTATGGTGGGTGCAGAGAAGGCTGTGGATAAACTGGAGAACAATATCCAGAACATCATTCTTCAGGAGATAGAGCAGCTTGAGGGCATTCTTATTGCCACAACCAATCTTGCCGAGAATATGGATAAGGCTTTCGAGCGTCGTTTCCTCTATAAAGTGAAGTTTGAAAAGCCTGATTTGCATGGTCGTTTACAGATTTGGCAAACGATGATACCATCTTTGAATGATGCTGATGCTTCTTTCCTTGCCGCTAGATATGATTTCAGTGGTGGAGAGATAGAGAACATTGCCCGCCATTATACCATCCAATCCATTTTGCATGGCAAACCGGCGGTTATGCTCAAATCTCTTGTCGGGTATTGCGATAGTGAAAGGCTGGAAGGAAGAACCCCCAAGAGAAAGGTTGGGTTCTGATGCATCACCCATAAAGAAAAGGCGGTAAATACGAAAAGTGTATTTGCCGCCTTTTTCTCCTAGTTTCAGATGATTGTATCTGATATTCCTTAATTGCTTAAATCTGGTATTTCTTAGTGAGATTTCTCAATTTTTCGGCAATATCCTCCCTTAGCCATTGAGGTTCCAATACTTCCATGGTATCCATGTTGGAGAATATCTCCTGTTCAAAATCGAATTCAGGCTTCAGATGGTATTCAAAGATAGAATATTCATCTGTGCGTTCCGTTTCCTTTTGCGAGGTATGGAGAGGAAGGTTGCGGATATAGTTGCTTTGGAATGCATCCACCTTGAGTACCACCTTTTGCACCTCAGAGTCCTCGTTGTTGATGATGCCGAAGCAATCCTTGAAATATTCAGCAGGATCCAGATCCTCTGGCAATTTGAATGTTTCTTCAGAGATGGTGACATTTTCCATACGGTCGAGCGCATAACATCGGATGTCATCTGTGCCAGGACTGTATGCCACCACATACCAGCGCTTCTTGAAAGCCTTTACGAAATATGGATGAATGTCAAATTCATGATACTCCTCTTTATTGAAACTATAATAGGATATGAAGATGACATGGTTGTCACGCATCGCCTTGATGATGTCTTCCAGATAGTTTCTGCCAGAGGGCATATCTTCCAGGAGAACTCGTTCCTTGAGCTTGCGACTGTTGCCAACCATAGTATTGAGGGAGAAGGCATTGAGCATCCAGCTTCTGGCACTTCCTTTCTCAAAGCAGTCTCCATATTCAATGTAATAACGGTATCCGTTGCCACAGCAGATGCTGATTTCAAACAGTTCCTCGATGGAATGGAGGTTATTGATAAAGGTACGGCGAGAGAGTTCAGTTCCTTCGCTGAGATCTGAATCCTTCCATCTGCTTTGGATTTCCTTTAAGGTGATGCCTCCCCTTTTTCTAGCCCGATGAATGGTTTCCACCAGCCAGACATATTTATTCAATTGATTGATAGCCATATTATTTTATTTATTTCGTTTCTTATTATTTCGGTACAAAGATAACGGAAAGATAGGAAAAGATGTTGCACAAGTTGAATTATTTTTTAAGTGTGAAGTGATTTTACACCCCCTTTTTCTATCTTTGCATCAAAAACAAAGAAAGAAATGATGAATTGTAACAGAAACAGACAAATGGTCAAGCGCCGTATCTATTCCTTTCAAATGGATGGCGAGAGTAGGGCAGAGGCTATCTGCCGTGCCTTTCAACAGTATACACTTGTAGATTGGTCACTATATAAAAAGGTGTCTTTTCAGATAATATCTTCTGTAAAGCACCCGTTATTGATGGGAGAACTTTCTAAGCTCATGTCTATAGGGCAGTCATTTATGGATTCTGCCCAGGTGGAACTTACCCAAAGGATACAGGTAGGTGACGAGCAAAGATTGCTGTTGATCATACTGGCTTACAAAACTGAAAACGTTGCAAAGCATTAATCTTGATTCCATATGACGAAGCTCTGATAAATGATGGTTGGATTTTATAAAGATATTTGCGAGGGAGTTGCTCATTCACCTTCCATTATATTATCTTGGAGCTTTTCAAGCTGCTTTCTACATTTCTCGCCTCCGTATGTGAATTTTGCAATCTCTTATTAGGGAGTTGGCATTCGACTTTATTATTTTATAAATATTTGCTTGTTAAAGACTATGCTCACGCCCTTAGGGGATGATGGGCGTGAGCATAGTAGTATGTGATAATATTTGACTATCTCTTCTCTCATTTGACAATAGCGTTGTTGTTCAGAAATGAATCTATTAAAACATTGATATAATCATGAGCTTTTTTTATATCATCGTTTTCGATATGATGTTCATCGTTATCATAACCAATATACGGAATATCGAACAAAGGAGAATCCAGATTGGCAACTTGTTGCCAATTCCAGCTGTCACGAGCTGGGTAGATGGTATAACTATACGAGTAACCTAATAAAATATTTCCCCAATTAAATGATTCATATGGAATTATATAATTAGATTGAATATCTATATAGGCAGAAACGGCTCTGTCATCATAATAATTGAGAAGATATACTCCTTCCTTACAACTGTCAGCTTTCAAAACCTTTAGTGTAAGCCAAGACTTTATCAATTCAATATGGTCATGAGGGGCTCTTATAAACTTAGATACCTCATGTCGAATATAGTTCTTCATATATTCAATTTGGTCGTCACTTGATATGAGTTCCATTATTTGAGATTTTTCAAGCCACCATGGTGTTTCATCCTTGTGGGAAAAGTAGCAGCCCTCATATTCCCATTTTGTTCGTTGGATATGTCCAATCTGAACGAGTCCAGAAATTACACGGTACAGTCTATACCAATTCGAGAACTGGTATTCTTCTTTTTTTACTTGGTCTTCATTAAGCATTCTGCACAACTTGTCTATTTTCAAGAAACGTTCCTTAAGAGTTTCAAAGTCAATATCCTCTTTGTTACAATTGTTCCAAAGTGGAGTTAAATCGCCCATTAGGTATTCATTATCCTCCCATAAGTCTATGGCTTCAGGGTGTTCCTCACGAAGTTTGTCTTTGATTTGCTCATTCTTGTCATACCATATAGGAATTTGCTTTTTAGAGAATATCTTTTCGTTTTCAATATTGAGCAGATCTTTATCTTCTACTTTGTTAATTATTTGTATCAAATCGCGCCAATCCATTTTGTTTTGTCCCCTTCTTGTAGCTACATTATTTTCATCTTTCGCCCACAAACCATCGAAGTAATTTCTTCTAATGCGACGTGTAAATGCTGTCAGCTGTTTTGTATTAGGATGTTCTGCTAACAATGCAATCAGTGGCAAAACGATATCCAAATCAGCATTTCTAAGCCATTGCCAGACATTTTCTTGATTATCTAGGGCTATATCCTTATTCTGTCTTCTATAAATACTATGCAGAATAGTCTGAAGCTCAACATCGCTAGATATTTTTTCAACAAGTCTTGTTAATGCCTTAAAGTACTTTTCAATATTGTCAAGAGAACGGAATTTCTCATAATTTTCCATACTCAGTTTTACTTCTTTTGTTGACTCTTTCATTTTTGTTGGGGCACTTATGAAGAGATTTCTAGGATTCAAAGGCACAGGTTTATCATTCACCCAAGCTCTTTCCTGCATGAGTCCAATCTGCCAATACCACATAAAAAAAACTTGCATGCCATTGTCTGATGTTGTGTCAGCCCCACGGTGATTCCAGAACCATTCTTCTCTATCTTCCCATTGGTCTGAATACAATTGGACTTGCTCCTTGGTTAATTTGGAATTACCAAGAAGTATTGGCTTGATGTTTTCGGTGGGTGATAAAGGCTCACCTGTAGTGTTTATTACAACATAAGTTTCTTCTCCTCTTGAACGGCTCTCCATGTCATAATATAGTACTCTAAGATTGTTCAAAACAAATTCTCCAAGTTCCAAAAAACAATTAAATTCCAACGAAGTAAATACATTATCTATAATTTGTAGCGCAGCAATCATGCTTTGAATAGATGCATCGTTGTCGTATTCTGCAAAATACCAGTTTGATAGTTTTATATCAGTAACTTTTGTATTTCTTTCGATGAACACGTTACGTGAAAGATCGCTTAAGAAATAAAGGGTACTTTCACGGATAGCATATTGCAGATGAGGTTCATAATCGTCTTCTCTTTCCTGCTTTGAGATAATATAATCATCATATACGCCAGAACACTTAATGTTTATGTAGCCCAATAGTAAAAAAAGAGTAGTCAATCTTTGTTGACCATCACATATCTGGATATGATTATGTGGTTGTTCGTATCCGTAAATAAGCCCCATAGTAAGGGATGAGCCACTTTTTTCTTCAAATAACTCAATAATATTCTTAACAAAGTCAGATACGAGTTCCTTAGTCTTGCTAGACTTAGGGTCAGTAACTGCATAATTACCCCAGCAATAATCACGTTGCAGATCAGGTATGATAATTTTTGTATCACCTCCAAACAGGTCTGCTAATGAGTATTCTCTGCCACTAATAAAACTTATAACCTTATTCATGTCTAATCTAAATTGTATAATTTCTTGAAAAGATCGAGAAACTTATCTGCGCTCTTTTCTATATCTTCTATTTCCCACTTACTGTTAGCAAACGAGGAGATAGTATGAAGTAAATTTCTACTTTCGAAGCATCTTTCATTATTGAAAAACTTTTGTTTTTTTTCTTCAAAAGATAGTTTGCCAAATTCAGAATTATTTATACCATACAGCAGTACGAGATTTCCGATACAATGTTCGCTATATCTTGAATTGTTGCTGAATACGGCCTGTGAATCCTTTAAATCTGAAATTTGGTCTTTTTCCAGCGCTGTACCATCTCCCCTAATATATGTTTCCGTATCATGGTCTTTATCATATTCTGTATGATAGAACTTTGATTTTGGATATATATGCTCTAGAGATTTATTTTCCCATATTGAAAAATCAAATTTCACACCATTCTGTGCATTAAGTCTGTTATACTCAGTAACGTTAAGCCATAATAACTGCTTTAAGGCTGCGTCATTTTCGACATTATAGACATGAGCTTTTGACAGTTTCTCTAATATAATCTTTGCTTTTTCTACTCGCTTTTCTGAATTAGGAGTTCGCTTTTCTGTATTTATAGCATCGATAGTATATTCTTCTACAATTTCTTTATGAGTACATCCAACTAAACGCCACTTGGCATAATCATTCATTGCTTCATAATCACGTTTGTGTTCCAGAAAGTATATAATTATATTATATTTATCGTCTGCCTCACCATTTGAGCCAATAAGAGAAAGTTTCAGGTAATTATATGATGTTGGGGCATTAAAGACATCCTCGAATTCTTTTTGTAAATCGCGAAGTTCCTTAAATACTTCTTTTGCTCTTGTTTTATTCCCGTCAGGAATAAGTTGCTTAAATGATTTGTAGGAAAATTCATTTTTTGAACCTGATTTCTTCTTGAAATAATATTCAAGGAGCAATCCCATTGGCTTATTGACATTAAAGAACTCCTTGACATCTTTTCTATTCCACCAATAAAGCCATTTGTCCCATTCTCTAGCATATTTAGAGCGTAGTGCGTTGGTTTCCCATTCAACAGATATGATTTCTTTAAGAACAGCATATGTGTCTTCTACACTTCTCATTTTTGGGAGGCCTTTAATCTCTTCAGGAAGTGAAACGATATGGAGCATCTCTGCTTTAATGAGTTCTTCATCATGCATAATAGCTTTTTGTCCGTTCATCATTGTAAATGTACGGACAGCTTTAGTGCGATCTATGACGATATAAAGAAGACTTATTTTATTCAAAAGATAATTCAAGAAATCAGTCCTGTCTGTAATCGCTGCAATGAGCTTGTTTATTTGGCTGATTGCCTGCTTAAAATAGTAGATGTCCTGAATTTTGTTATCAGGGTCAAATGAGTTGTAGTCAAATTCTGGTTCTTTCAGTTTCTCCAGGAACTCTTTTGATTGCTTTCGAATACTATAGTTCAAAGAAATATCTTTATGTATTATATTTTTGGGGTCAAGACACCACAATAAGAGATATAATGTTGTAGTTCTCTGTTGTCCATCTATTAGGGTTACTTCATTACCCTCTTCAACAACAGTCATTCCTTGAAGAAAATACTGCTGGTTAGGATTATTACGATAGGAGTCAATAAGGCGAGAAACCAAATACTCAACCGAAGTCTCGTCTTTGGATTCTCTAACAGACCACTTATACCCCCTTTGGTAGCTCGGTATGATGAATGTTTTACTACCATTATCTGGGTAAAAATACTCCTTAAGAGTTTTGAAATTTGTTGCCATATGTTTGAATCTTGTTTAAAATTCCACATACCCCTAATATATAGGGGAAATAATAACAGCTTCCTGGAAAAAAGTTACTGCCCTTATGGTCGTTTAATGACAGAGGAACAACAAATTAAAGAGTAACTGTTATGGCTGCAAAGTTAAGTGTTTATTTGATTAATCCAACATATTTTGTGTTAAAAGTTCATTGTGAAGCAATTTAATAGCACTTTTAACCTGATTTATAGTACTGATGTCCTTGTTTTCTTTTGATTCATAGTAGATAGAGCTGGCTTCTGATTCATTTAAAAAAGATCCTGCACATAAAATGGGGGGCAAAGATATTTTTCTGGTTAACTGTTTTCTTATGCTCAAATGCTGCCCATAGGGTAAAATAAAAAACTTAAAACCTCATTTCTGTTAACCTACAGGAATGAAGCTTTAAGCCTTCTTATATTAACTAATTGAATAGCTGTACAGATGGGGCGTTGGTTATTTCCGTAGCCATTCTGTTGACAGTATCGTACATCAGCTTGTTGAGCTTGTCATCAAGACAAGTCTTTTTTCCTGGGTGGATCTGCTCTACTTTCTTGTCGTAGAACTTTGCCCATTCTTGTGCCCAAGAGAAGAGCTGCTCATCCACTGGTTCCAAGTTATGCTCGTTGCTTCTCTTTTTGAGTTCCAGCAGGTGAGCGATCTTTGCTTTCATGTCTGTATCCTCTACAGTGGCTTCAACCAGTTCTGTGAATCTTACAGGAGGGATGGTGCCTTTGTCGGATAACCATTTACATACAAGGATACCTCTGAGGTAGTAGAGGAATCTCTTCAATGGCAGTCCATAGTCCTTGATGTATCTGTCATTATGTTTCTTGTAGATATGGTTATAGTGGAACATGGCCTTCTCCTTGTTGAAATATTGGTCTTCCATTTGGCGGAGCTCGTTGATGAACGTTTCGTCCATTTGGTAGATGATAGGAGAGTGGAGCCATTCAAAGAGTGAAGGGTTGGAGCGTTTGAAGAGGCGCAGGGCTTTCTTCAGATCCCAGCCTGACATGTCCGTTTCATCAGGGAACATCTGCTCGATGGTATCCTTTTGCTCTTCGATATGGAAGTACCACTCTGGTTCATGGACATAGATGAAGCGTACATCCCAATCACTGTCAGGAGATGAGAAGCCCCATGCCCTGCTGCCAGATTCTACGGCATACAGTATCTTGATGTGGTGTTGCTCCTCGATTTCCCGAAGGTGTTTACTGATTCTTTCCTGGATAGCGTTCTGCTCTGCCTGATTATTGTTTTGTTCCATCATTTCTTTCTTTTTAATTGTTGTCTTCATCGAAATCGATATGTTGTTCATACATATCTGCCATTTCCTTTGTCTTGTCTCTCATATAGCTTACGGCATTTCGTGGATAGATGACTCTTACTCCAGGACCATAGCTCATGAGGACGGAGTAGAGTTCGAAGTTGATGACCACGGAGATCTTGAAGATGCAGCTGCCGTCCTCATTCTGCCTGATCAGTTCCTGGCTATGATGAAGGGGCTTGGTCTTGATATATTTGCTTTGCTCAGGGGAAGCCCAGAACTTGATGGTGCGTGGCTTGTTGTCGATATTCTTGCTCACTCCTATGACATCATCAAAGAACTTTTCGCTATCGAACTTGGGATTCTCACGGAATGGCTCATTGATAGGCTCAATGGATACCATTCTGTCAAGAGCCAAGTTATACAGGACCAGGTCTTTCTTCACTGAGCCGAAAAGGAACCATCTGTTTCTGTATTCCTTCAGCAGGTAAGGGTAGAGGATGTATTCGTTTGCCTCCTTTGCGTTGAAAGACTGATACATGATTCTAAGCGTCTGCTTGTTGGCGATGTAATTGTAGAGAGGGTTCAGAAGTTCCAGTCCTTTGAGGTTTGGCATCATGTCAAAGTGGATGATGGGCTTTCTGTTGCTTCTGCTGATCGATAGCTTGTCTTGCAATCTTCCCACCACGTCTGCCATTTCCGAGAAGTGGTCAAAGTCCTCCAGTTGCTTGAGCATTTCAACGGCTTCCTTCATGATTTCATAGTCGTTTTCAGACAGAGGCATGTCGAAGATGGAATAGTTGGGATCGGCATAGCGGTAGTATTTGCCGTCATATACTTCTATAGGGGCATTGTAGCCCAGTTTGTCACTGCGCATGATCTGCAGGTCGGCCTGCACGGTTCTTAATGACACTCCTTTAGAGATGCCTTCCATGTCATAGAGGGCATCACTGCAAGCATCCACCAGATTGTCGATAGTCCATCGGCGATACTTGTTTCTCAGGCAATTGTCTATAGTCTTGTACCTTATTAAGGCATTCTTGTTTGCTGGCATAAGCTATTCATTTAAAAGTTTGGTGCAAAGATAACAAATAACTCCGCAATCTATTTGCGTAGCCATGAGTATTTAACTTTTTCCTGCAAAAAAACAAAAGGAGGACTCCTTTTCCAGAAGAGTCCTCCTACATTTGCCGATTAAATAAATACATCCACGAAAGAATAAGTTCGTAAACGCTTTGTATTTTACCAATTGTCGTTCTCGTTGCCGGTAAGACAATTCTTGATACACTCCTCAATCTTGTCCATTACTACATTTGAGTAGGCATGTGCCATGATCAAGGCTTTGCAGGATGTCTTTTTATGGGAGTCTTTGGCTGCAAATGGGAAGCAGGAATCCAAGGTCCACTTTTCATCGGAACGAACTGGTGGAGTCTGGCTTCCTCCTAGAGCTGCCATCCATCCGCCGCCTACCATCTTGGTGACACTGTAGAAAGGTACAGTATAGGTAACTCTCACCTTTCCGTCCTTGATATCACACTTGATGACGGGTTTGATGCTCACGTTGTAGGCGTTGCTTCCACCTGCGTGTTGTGCGATGTCTGCTACATAACCTTGTGCGATGATGGTTCCCAGTTCCTTGTCATTGAGTTTGATCACAGAGTTGGCGTCATTGAAGGTTGCAGTGAACCAATAATTGAGAAGAACATAGAGCTGTGCCTTGCTTTGGCCAGGTGCTTCCATGACCTGTACATAGTCGATGGCGTTGTTCTTGTCAAGAGTGAGTTGCTTGCCAAGATTGGAGGCAGCTTCTACCCATTTGTCTCCATATTTCTCCTTGGCATACTTCTCTAGTTCCTCTGCTCTGAGAATCTGGGCGTTTGCTGAAATTACAGCTGTTAGCAAAAGTGCTAATGACATTATTACCTTTTTCATTGTTTACCTTATTTTATGAATGTGAATTGTTTATCTCGTTTCTGGCAGATTATCTTCCATTATCATGGTCATGAATCCATGCTTTCTGTTCATAACTGAGTCTATCCCAGTTGGTACGTGGCTTTCTTTTGTCGGTGTGGGTGATGGCTTTGCCAAAACCCTTAAATAACCATGCAAAGAACAAAACTAAAAAAATACTTCCCATAAAATTAAATATGTTTGTCAGCACCTTGGAACCATTCCTCGGTTTCTCTGAATCTTATTATTATAAATAGGTGTTAGCTATGCAGGGAATTTGTATAGAGATACATTCCTGCAAGATTCAATGAACTGTCATAGTTCATTATTGCATACTTTCTGTGTTTCTAACGATCTTGGCGATATGTATCATTACTATGTTCCATAGCTTTACCAAAACCCTTGAAGAAATTAGCAAAAAACAGTAATAAGAAAATTGCTCCCATGTTATGAATGTTATTAGTCAGTACCTTGGAACCATTCCTCGGTTTCTCTGAATCACGATGCAAAGGTACGGACATCCTGTGCAGCCAATCTGCATAGAAAAATATTTCTAAGAAAATGCATAAAAAAAGAGAAAAAATCGCTTTTAATGCCATTAGCGATGTCTCTTTTATGTTCAAAGTGTGATGTCATTTAATCGTATTCATCGATAAGAAATTTGCTCAGTGATGTATTGTTGATAGGAGAATTGGAATATAGTTTTGCCTGATGTAGTTTCAGGCAAAGCTAGTTTTAGTAGAATTTTAGGTGGCTAGTTACATATATCTTGACGTTTGGCGGAAACTTTCACGATGACTTAGTTATAAAGTTCACTAAAATAAAAAGGCGAATGTCATCACGACACCCGCCATTTATGATAATCAATGTTAATCTTTACCTACTTTCTTTGTAACTGCAAAATAATTATTGTATATTTGCAGCGTGAGGGATGGGTTAACCTTCAGAGACCCGCTCTTATTCCAGCCAGGCTTTTTTAGTCTGGCTTTTTTGTTAGCCTAAGTGAGTGGAAGTTTCATCCATTCTTCTTGCCTCTTCAAACTTTTCCTTCATCGTGGGGTTACCGCGAGTGAGTTTCTTGATACTCAGGTCTTCCGTGTCATTGTTAGCCAGGCGAAGGTAGTTCTCTGAGCTGAGGAGATTATCCTTCATCTTCTGGAGAGACTTGATGGTCTTGTCGATCTCTTCAATGGCCTTGTTGAATTTTTCGTTGGCTTTCTGATAGTGACCGGCGAATTTGTCACGGAAGGCGTTGACCTTGTTCTCAAAGTTGGTAACATCCACACTCTGCTGGCGAGCCAAAATGAGTTCCTTCTGGTACTCGATGCTCTTCTTGGATGCCTGGGTGAGGAGTGAGATCAATGGCATGAAGAACTGAGGACGGATTACATACATCTTCGGATACTTGTAGGATACATCCACGATACCTTCGTTATATAGTTCACTGTCAGGTTCCAGGAGAGAGACCAAAACAGCATACTCGCAGCCTTTTTCTTTTCTGTCTTTGTCGAGCTTGGCAAAGAAGTCCTCGTTTTTATGCTTTGTAGACGTGGTTTCCATCTCGTTTTTCATTTCAAACATGATGGAAATGTACTCTACGCCATCTGCTGTGTCTCGGAAGATGAAATCTCCCTTACTGCCGCCACTTGCATCATTGTCCTTTTCAAAGTAGGCGCATGGGTACATCATGCTTCTTACTCTGTTGAACTCTGTGCTGCAGTGAACCTCCAGGCTCTCTCCAATCATCTTGGTGGACATGTGGGCTTTCAGCTCCTTGTAGTGATCTACTTCCTCCTGCTTGAGCTTCAGTCGGCTTTGAAAGTCTTCTTTCAAGGTTTTTTCCTTGATGATTGCTTCCTTCTGGGCCAGCTCCATGTCTCCCTTGAGCTTCTGAATCTCCTGTTCCTTCTCTTGGAGGGTCTCCTTACTCTTATTCTTCTCCTCCAGGATGGCAACCTTTAATTTGCTTTCGTTAGAGGACAGCTGTGTCTGCAAGGCTGCGATTTCCTTATCCTTTTTGGCAATCTCTTTTGCCAGGCTGAGCTGGTTGGTATTCTCAATACCTTCTAGTTGGCTCTGAAGCTTGGCAATCTCAGCATCTTTCTGGGTAAGGTTGAGCTCTTTCTCCGAAAGCAGTTTCTGATAGTTCTGTTCTGCTTTCAAGGTCTCTGCCTTTTGCTCAGCCTTCTGCTGTTTCTCGAGTTCCTTCATGCGTCGTTCTACCTCCTGGTTAAACTCTGCATTCTTGACTTGACCAACAATAGCAGCATAGTCTGCTTCATCTACCTTGAAGACGTTGCCGCATTTAGGGCATTTCAGTTCTTTCATATCGATATCTTTAATATTCTGTTATTTGATAAAATTGCTTTTTTGAGCAAGGATTGATCTCTCTCGGAATTATCCATCTGGTTCCGGAAGAAATCTTCCTGCTATTTCTGTTTTTACAAAGGGTGTGCCAAAAATATTTTTCTGCCAAAGGTGAGGTGGAGAAGTAGTGGGAAGGTACTTCACCGTTCTTATTTCTGGTCACCTACAGTGTTGTTTTAAGCATATAGTCTGATTTCCCTCATTTGCTAAACAATCCATAGTTCATCGTCAAAGAAGTCCTTCTCGCCCAGTTTCTCACCAATCGCTTTGTATGGCAATTGGTTGCAGCTAGGGCAGATGCAGTGGAAGTGTTTCCAGACGTTGTCTCCGTTCTTGCATTTTTGATCGGTTCTTCTTGGAATGAAGCGTACATAATGATTGTTCTGCTCACAGTCCTCTCCCCATATCTTCTTGTAGTTATAGCCGCAGATCTCACAGGTTCCTTCAGTAACCTTGGATAGGTATTCTTCAAGTCGATCAGGGATATAGCCAGCAGTAAATGCCTTACCTGCTCTTTGAGAGTCCAGTACATTATAGTACTTATAGACGTATTCAGCCCACATTTTTTCAAGCTTGAATGCCGTACAATCCTCGATGACTCTTCCGCTATGTCCACCCGTCCAGTCAAATTCTGGCATGGCTTTTTTGAGTTCCTGCGTGGATATGTAAGGGGCTATCTCTATGTCAACAATGCATTCACAAAACAGGTCGGCATAATAAACTTCACGGTCTTTTCCACTCCAATCCTTATCTTTATAAGGACCAGATTGGATAGTTCCAGCCATGATGATACCAGTTTTTCCTTCCCCTACTTTTACCATGAAGAATCGATCTCCATCTTTTACCTGCTCATGGTCCCATATAGACCAGTTGAGGTCTAGATATTCGTTGGGACAGTCTTCTTCATTATAACTATCCAATACTTGGATGCACTTGCTCAAGTCTTCCTTATGGAAGCTTGAAATAGCTGGATTCCACATTAAAACAACAGTCTTCATCTTTTTGATATTTTTAGTTCAACAAAGTTCTGATTAATATTTAAGTTGCAATTGTCAAGCAACTATGGTTTATCGATTTAGATGTCTTTTCATACTAGCCTCCTTTTTACCTTACCTTGGGACAATCCCTTGGTTTCTTAGTTTGATGTTGCAAAGGTAATAAGTATGTGTGCAGTCTATCTGCGCAGGAAAATATTTCTAAGATTTTTGATGTTTTCACTTGGGAAAGTACATATAAAAAGTGTTTGAGAGAAGAATGAGGAAAGTTTACTGGTTATC
>ERZ791702.62-NODE-62-length-75271-cov-77.5659_pt1 | contig 75271 bp, 68 predicted proteins | sample MGYA00510050_ERZ791702 | MGnify/ENA primary metagenome ERZ791702 (study PRJEB30046, sample SAMN00715230) | human gut metagenome | study: EMG produced TPA metagenomics assembly of the A metagenome-wide association study of gut microbiota in type 2... | reverse complement strand
ACATCAATCGCTATCGTGCTATCATCAAGGCCCTCGGTCTTCGTAAGTAATCAGCGGAAGCAGACACATTGCTTAACAGAATTAAAAATCCCATCGCTCGCAAGAACGATGGGATTTTTCTTTTTATATCAACTTATTAAGATTGCTACTTACTGCGCTGAGATTGGCAAATTGCGGAACTCTACATACTGAGGGGTCTCGCCATTAGACTTGTACTTGAATGGGATCTTGACAACGCTAAACTCGGTGGCACTGGTGCTGACATTCTTGATGACAAACGTAGCCTTCATCGGGATACCAGCGAGCAAGGTATACCAATTATAGCCTAACCATCGATTCTTGCCCAAGAGGGTTGTTTCCTGATCACACTCATAAGCATCGCCACCATCATCATATATAGTAGGAGTATCGCCATAAGCTGAAATCTCATACTCCTTGTTGCCGATATTCTTGAATGTTGCAGTGATTACCACATTCCTGCCCTGACGAACACACTTCAAGAAATTGAACTGCAACTCAGGCAATGAGCAGGTAACCAAATCGGAATTGGTATTCTTGACATCTGCCACTACCTGGGTAGGCAACTTAATAGCAAACTCCACATCATTAGCCTTACCCTTGACAAGAGTAGAATTAATCTGCTTAATGGTGCGATCTACATCCTCTATCACCATAATACCCTTGACAGGAACATTAGGAGGAAGCATCTTATCAGAATAGTGCCCTAACTTATCGCCACCCAAATAAAAGTGCATTGTATGCTTTACATTCTTGCTATCAAAAGCACAAGAACCGTCATCAAATGCATTGAAGTACATTTTGAGTTCACTGGAAGTGGTATTGGTTATCACGAAGTTGATATGGACATCGTTGCCATTAGCTACGCAACTGGTATACTTTACTGTACACCCAGGGATAGAGCCAGACGCCTTGTTGGTAGTCTTCTGGTCATTAGCAAGCACGTTTTCTGCCACCTTGCCCAATTTCTTGAGCCACTTCTGTGCATGGATTTGCTGTACGCTCAAGAGAGAGAGCAGCAATACGAAAATGATGGATTTTTTCATAATTGTATCGGTTTATGTTATTAATTAAATAATTGTCAGTTCGTTCCTAGAAAGAGCCTTATCCTTAGAAAAAGAGAAATGGCATCTTTACTTATTCTTGCTTGCAAAGATAGGGAATTAAGCAATAACTTCCAAGCTTTTTGCCAAGAAAAGTAAAGGTACCATTGTGTAAATGAGCAATTTTATATCATTTGACGCTGTTTTTTACGGAATGACACTCCCCACCATCTGTCTTTATCCTTAAGAAGTAGCAACCTTTTTATGTGGAATCATCTATAATATCTCCTTCAGAGGAGTCATCACGAAATCGCGCTCTTCCATCAAAGGATGAGGAATCTTGAAATCGGGCTCGTCGATGACCAGATCATCTATCATCAGAATGTCGATGTCGATGATGCGGTCGTGATATTCTCCATTTACAGACTTCAGGGTTCTGCCCATCTCCTGCTCTATCCGCTGGGTAGCCTCCAATACCTGGCGAGGGGCCATGGCGGTGAGTACCATCACACAGGAATTGATGAAGTCATTGGGAGATGAATAGCCCCAAGGCTTGGTTTCGTAAAGAGCAGACTGGCGCTCTACCACGCCAATCTGCTCTCCTATTTTATCTATTGCCTCACGAATATTACGCTTCCGGTTGCCCAGATTCGTTCCGAGACCTAAATATACTTTATACATACTTATTCACACTTTTATAAAAACTGTGGATAACTCAGTTCATCTACTGAATATCAATCACTTCTATATGTACAAAAACTGTTTATTCCACCATTTAGTCTGGAAGTATCAACAGTGAGTCACCATAGCAACCAAACATATAGCCATTCTTCACAGCCTTCTTGTATGCCTCATATACCAGGTCGTAACCGCCAAAGGCAGCTGTACACATCATCAAGGTTGACTCTGGATGATAGAAGTTGGCAACAGCACAGTCTGCCAATCCGAAATCGTATGGAGGGAAGATGAACTTATTGGTCCATCCATCAAACTCCTTCATCATTCCGTCTGTACCTACAGCAGTTTCTGTAGCCTTCATCACGCTGGTACCGATGGCGCATACATGATGACCTTCCTGCTTGGTCTTATTCACCAGTTCGCAAGCTTCCTTAGAGATAATCATCTGCTCAGAATCCATCTTGTGCTTGGTAAGGTCCTCTACCTCAATCTCGTGGAAGTTGCCCAAACCGCAATGCAGGGTGATGTAAGCCTCGTTGATACCGTTGATCTCCAAGCGCTTCATCAACTCACGAGAGAAATGAAGACCTGTAGCAGGAGCAGTTACGGCACCCTCCTTATCAGCGAATACACACTGGAAGTCGTCCATATCATCCTCTGTAGCGTGATGATCCTCACGGGCATCGATGATATAGCGAGGAAGCGGAGCCTCACCCAAAGCAAAGAGCGAACGCTTGAAGACATCGTGATTGCCATCCTCATCATAGAGGAAACGGAGGGTACGACCACGGCTTGTGGTATTATCAATGACCTCGGCTACCATCTCGTTGACATCATCAAAGAACAGCTTGTTGCCGATACGGATCTTGCGCGCAGGCTCTACCAGCACATCCCAAAGACGCATCTCGGCATTCAGCTCACGGAGCAGGAATACCTCAATCTTGGCATCGGTCTTCTCCTTGGTACCATAAAGGCGAGCTGGGAATACCTTCGTATCATTGAAGATGAAGGTATCACCCTCTTCGAAGTAGTTGACGATATCCTTGAACTGCAGGAATACTGGATTGCCATCAGCATCCACCATATCCTTGCCATTCTCGTCCTTCTTGTACATCTCGATGGTTTCAGACTTCTTGTGGAGCACCATGAGTCGTGACTCGTCACGACGGGTAATCTCGAATGTACGTTCACCACTGGCAGTCTTGACCACACGCTTAGTCTTATGTGGATAAAGTGCCACCTGAGCAGCTGGCAACTTAAAGTTGAATTGTGATAGTTTCATGTGATATTATATCTCCTTTCTTAAGATGATTTACTATTAATGTCATATCTCGAAATTCGAGCCTAGTTATTGGCAAGGCTGTCTTCTATCTCCTGTGCATCGAGCCATTCCTGGAAATGGTCGAAGTCGATACAGTTCTCTACCGAGAAGCTTCCTGCCTTGGTACGGCGGAGGGCTGTCAGGAAGGCACCGCTATCCAAGGCACGACCGATGTCGCGCGCCAGGGAACGGATGTAAGTACCCTTACCGCAAACCACTCGGATGCTTGCCGTCTTCTCCTCATCGTTGTACTCGGTGAGTTCGATTTCATCCACACGCACGGTCTTAGGCTTCAGCTGCACCTCCTCGCCTGCTCTGCGCAGGGCATAAGAACGGTCACCATTCACCTTCACGGCACTATAGGTAGGTGGAACCTGCTGAATCTCGCCAACAAACTGCTTCAGCACCTCCTCTACCAGCTCACGGGTGATGTGCTTGGTAGGGAAAGTATGGTTTACACTGTGCTCCTTATCGTAGCTTGCCGTGGTAGCACCCAACTGAAGCGTTGCCGTATATTCCTTGGTATGTGTCTGCAATTGCTCAATCTGCTTGGTACATTTACCCGTGCAGAGCACCAACACACCCGTAGCAAGGGGATCGAGCGTACCGGCATGTCCTATCTTCACCTTGAAGCCGAGTTTCTTGCTGAGCAGATAGCGAACGTGCGCCAGTGCTCCAAAGCTCGACATGCGATAAGGCTTGTCGATGGCTATAATTTCTCCTTTTCTAAAATCCATATATTAAATGATTGAACAGATGATGGTAACGGCACCTGCAATAGCACAATAGATACCGAAATATACCAACTTACCCTTCTTCACGATATTGATCATCCACTTACAAGCCAGGCAACCTGATACGAATGCTGCCACGAAGCCCACAATCATAGGGAATGCATCGATGCCGCCAAGAGCCTCTTCTCCCTTCAGACCCTTCAGGAGGTCGAGCAATGCCTCACCCAAGATAGGCGGAATCACCATAAGGAATGAGAACTGAGCCATCTTCTCCTTCTTGTCACCCAGCAAAAGACCGGTAGCAATGGTAGTACCAGAGCGTGATAGACCTGGCAATACAGCAAGTGCCTGACCGAGACCGATGATGAATGCATGCAGAGGAGAAATATTCTCCTTCTGGCGTGGCTTGGCGAAATAAGAGAAGGTAAGAAGACATGCAGTTACGAGAAGCATGATGCCCACGATGAGCAAGCCAGAACCGAACACTTCCTCTACCTGGTCCTTGAAGAACAGACCTACTACTCCCACAGGAATCATAGAGATAACGATATTGAGGGCATACTTGGTTTCCTCATTCATCTGGAACTTGAAGAGACCCTTCAGAATCCAGTCTATTTCCTTCCAAAGAATTACCAATGTACTCAGCACAGTAGCTACATGTACCATGATGGTAAAAGTCAAGTTATCCTCACCATTGATGCCGAAAAGATGGGCACCGATAGCCAAGTGACCACTACTACTTACAGGCAAATACTCTGTGAGACCCTGGATGAGTCCCAACACTAAAGCTTCAAACCAATTCATTGATTACTGATTATTTTTTATACCTTATTATATATAGGGAATTGAAAAGCCTACTCCCTTGTTTATTTACTTGATTGTCTTACTCTATTCGTCCTTAGGCTTGCGAATAACCGCATAGATGATCGAGAGGAAACCAATCAGGGTAACGGTTGGTGCCACTACAATACGGCGAGTACTGAAAATATCAGCATCGAAAGAGTGCTCGTCAGAGCCAGCGCCGCTCATCAGGAGGAAACCGATGATGACAATTGCCATACCAATTGCCAACAAGATGAAGTTCATCTTGTCAAATGCTAAATTCTTCTTATCCATTATATATAATGTTTAATGTGTAATGTTAATGTTTACTTTACAGAAGTTTACTCCTGATCAAATCTTGTAGAGGTCTCCCGCCTTCATCTTGAGGAACTTGTTCACCGAGATATTGGCACAGAGAGCCGTAATGATGATACCGAAGAGGAAGACCGAACCGCCTGTGATGGCAAGCTCCTGCCAGCCGAGCACATTGACCAGTTCCGGCTCGTGAAGCGACCAGGCATAGAGGCATCCACCGAGGAAACCATCGGCAAGCAAAGCCGCAACTACACCCACCGATACAGCCCTCTTGATGAAAGGCTTGCGGATGAAGCCCCAGGATGCACCCACCAGCTTCATGGTATGGATGGAGAATCGGCGGGCATAGATGCCCAGTCTCACCGTATTGTTGATAAGCGAGAACGAGATAAAGGTAAGCAGGGCGGCTACGATAAGAAGGCCGATGCTTATCTTGGTGAGCGAATTGTTCACCTGTTCTATCAAGTCGTGCTGATAACTTACTTCCGTCACGCGCGAATAGCTTTTCAGCTCCTTGGCTATCCACTTCAGGGAATCATTGTTGGCATAATCCGCCTGTGTCGTGATTTCGATAGATGGCTGGAAAGGATTCACACCGGCAAATTCGCTAGGATTGGTACCCAGATCGTGGGTAGCCTCCTGCAAAGCCTGTTCCTTGGAGATATAGGTCAGACCTTTCACGTAAGGACGTGCCTTCAGGCGCTTACACATCTGCAAGCCCTCAGGATTGGTAACATCCTGCTCCAGCATCACCTGTACCACCAGGTTCTCCTTGACATAGGAAGAGAGGTTTCTTCCCATCAATACGGAAAAGATGACCAATCCCAACAAAACAAGCACCATGGCGGTGCTGATGCATAAAGTAACGACCTGCAATCCACGATGATTGCGAGGCTTATATTGTTTCTTTCTCATTTCTAAATCAATTTATTTTCAGACCGGAAGGGCGTAATTACCCAAATTGTTTGCAAAGATACACATAAACGAAGAGATAACAAAATAAAATTGCATTTATTTGCATTTATTCAATTAATTATTAAGGGAGGAAGGATTCGCTGTATAAGGTACTTGACTCTATTATAGTATGTAATGGATGATGGAATAGATTGATATTACGACTATCCTTAATAGAATTTGTGGATATCATAAGAGGATTTTATTGCTACCATTAACTGAAATTGTTGCTAAGCCTAATGAAAATCTCCGTTCAGCGACGTTGAATGTACGTTCAGCGACGTTGAATGTGTATTCAGCATCGTTGAATGTGCGTTCAAAACTTATGAACGGAGATTTCTATTAAGGATAGAAGCTTTTTCCATTAGGGATAGAATCTTTTTCTATTAGGGATAGTTGTATCACCCATGCTATCAAACATTAAAAAGGGCCGACCTCACGGCCAGCCCTTTCAAGATACTGAGTAAAATTCAAATAGGTATGACTTGAATTTTAACTAAACATAATAGTGAATTGAAGGTTATAAATCCTTCTAAGCAAATTTTACATCTTAGTGATGACACCCTTCTGGGAACTCTCCAGGAACTGGATGATGTTCTGAATCTCCGGACCATCCGGCACCTGATCCTTGATCTGGTTGATGGCATCGAAGAGGGATGTCTGACCATGGAACACCAGTCGGTAGGCATTCGCAATGTGCTTGCGAACCTTCTCGGTAACCTCGGCTGCCTCCATGATGATGGTGTTAGGACCTGCATACTTCACAGGCTTACCACCGGCAATGATATAAGGAGGAACATCCTTAGAGAAGGTAGTACCTGCCTGAATCATCGCCAGGTCGCCTACTCGGGTCTTGGCGTTCTCTACTACAGATGTTGAGTAGATGACACCGTTACCAATCACGCAGTCGCCTGCAATCTTGGTACCATAACCGAATACGCAACCGTTGCCGATTACTGTATCGTGAGAGATATGGGAACCTTCCATCAAGAAGTTGTTGTTGCCCAGAACGGTCTTGCCACCAGCATGAGTACCACGGTTGATAACCACGCTCTCACGGATGGTATTGTTGTCGCCAATCACTACCTCACTCTCCTCACCGGTAAAGTTGAAATCCTGTGGGAGGGCAGCGATAACGGCTGATTGGAACACCTTATTGTTATTACCCATGCGAGTACCGTTCATGATGCTCGCGAAGGGATAGATGATACAGTTGTCACCGATGACCACATCGTCCTCGATATAGGCGAATGGGTAGATCTTGCAGTTGTCTCCAATCTTAGCCTTTGGAGAAACCTCTGCCTTTGGACTTATTATACTAGCCATAATAATTTAACATTTAACATTTAACACTAAACATTACTTAGCTCCTCCACCCAATGCATAGTAGAGATTAACTACTGCCTGCATCTTGTAGAAGTCATCAGCTACCTTAGAAAGCTGTACGTTGAGCAGTGAAGACTGCGCCTGGATAACCTCCAGATAAGAACCGCCAGCCTCTGACATCAACTTACGTGTATCCGCTACGTTCTGCTCGAGTACGGCGATGCGCTTAGCCTCCACCTTTCCTTTCTCGTCAGAATAGTTGTAGAGTACGAGGGCATTGCTTACCTCGCTACCTGCCTTCAGTACGGCGTTCTGCCAGGTGTTGTAAGCCTGCTCGTACTGCATCTTAGCCACCTTCAGGCCAGCAATGATTCTACCATTCTGGAAGATTGGCTGAACCAAAGAACCAACAGCAGAAAGCAACCACTTACCCGGATTCACGATGCCCATACCACCAGAGTTGGTGAATGCACCTGTACCAGAGATAGTGATAGATGGATAGAACTTGCTGCGGGCTGTCTCTACGCCATAGAAGCACTGAGCCAGATTCATCTCGGCTGCATGAACATCAGCACGGTTGTTGAGCAACTGGATGCCTACACCTGTAGAGAATGTTGCAGGAAGGCTCTGATTCTCCAGCTTGCCACGGGCAATAGAATGAGCCTGGTCACCGATGAGAAGGCTCAGGGAGTTCTCTGTCTCACGAATCTGGCGCATCAGGTCGGTCTTCTGAGTCAACACAGCATAGTAGTTGCTCTCGGCAGCCTGCACGGAAGTTCCGCGATAGCCAAGCTTGGTATCCTTCAGCACCTTCATCATCTCCCAGGTATCCTTGGTCAAGCCTTCCATATTGTTAACCAGTTCCACCTGCTTGTCAAGCATCAACAAGGTATAATACATGTTGGCGATATTGGCGATGAGGTTGGTCTTCACAGACACCTGATAGTCCTGCAACTGGAGCAGCGCCATCTGTGCACTGCGCTTCTGAGAGAGCAGGTTGCCGAAGAGGTCAACCATCCAACTGGCAGTTACAGGCAAGCTGTAAGTCTTGGTAGCAGCGTTACCATCCCAGGAAGCGATGGTTCCCTGAGGAGTGAAAGACAAAGAAGGCACGAATGCCAACTTGGCACACTTCAACTGCTCTTCTGCCATTTTCACGTTCAAAGCCGCATTAAGGAGGTTGACATTGTTGTTCAATCCCTTCTCAATGATTGACTGGAGCTGAGGGTCGGTGAAGACGCTGCGCCAAGGGATGTTGGCGAAGGTAGTAGTATCCTTTACAGCCAAAGTATCTGTATCAGAAGCTACATCGCGAACGATACCGCTGGTCTTCACATCCGGACGCTCATACTTTCCGTAGAGAGTCTTGCAGCTGCTCAGAGAGAGCGCTGCGAGACCCAATATGATGATATTTAAATTCTTTTTCATTATTTCCTTTGAAGTTACATTGCGTTATTACTTCTTCTCGATACCCTTCTTGTGGTGAGCAGCGTTAGCATACTGCACCAACTCGGCAGCAGCCTCCTCGTTCAACTCATCCTCGAACTTCAATGGAGTCAACTTCTCCTGCAACCACTGGAAGACTGCGAAGAGAGCAGGAACCACGAAGATCTGACAGATAGTACCAATCAACATACCACCTACGGCGGCAGCACCCAAAGTCTGGTTACCATTCTTACCTACACCTGATGCGAACATCAGAGGCAACAGACCGATAACCATCGCCAGAGAGGTCATCAGGATAGGACGGAGACGGGCACCGGCACCCAGGATAGCTGAGTACTTGATAGCCATACCCGTACGACGACGCTCGAGGGCAAACTGTACGATAAGGATGGCGTTCTTAGCCAACAGACCAATCAACATAATCAACGAAATCTGCATGTAGATATCGTTAGAGTGACCGAAGAGGTTGGTGAAGATAAATGCACCTGCCAAACCGAATGGGATAGACAATACTACAGACAGAGGCAAGATGTAACTCTCGTACTGGGCACTCAAGATGAGGTAAACGAATACGATACAGAGTGCGAAGATCAAACCTGTAGAGTTGCTGGACTCAGCCTCAGAACGGGTCAAACCAGAGTACTCATAACCGTAACCCTCTGGCAATGTCTCCTTGGCAACCTCAGCAATCGCCTTCATACCGTCACCGGTAGAGTAACCGCTGTTAGGAGTTACAGATACATCCATAGAGGTAAACAGGTTGAATCGGGTGATGTTAGACGGACCATAAACCTTCTTCAAGTTCACGAACTCGCTTACAGGAGACATGGTGCCATCTGCACAACGTACATAAATCTTGCTCAGATCGTCTGGACGCATACGACTCTCAGGTCCAGCCTGAATCATCACACGGTAGAGCTTACCGTAGGCATTGAAGTTAGATGCGTAGAGACCACCGAGATAACCCTGCATTACAGACAATACTGTTGATGGAGAGATACCAGCCTGCTTGGTCTTGGCAACATCTACATCTACCATATACTGAGGATAGTTAGGGTTATACTGAGTCTGAGCGGTCTGAATCTCAGGACGCTTGTTCAACTCAGCCAGGAACTTCTTCACATTATCAAAGAACTTATTCAAGTCGCCACCGGTCTTATCCTGCATGGTCATGGTAATACCATTCTGCATAGAGAAACCGGAAATCATAGGTGGAGCAAAGGCAAGAACCTGTGCATCCTTGATGGCAGCAGTCTGCTTGTAGATCATACCCAACACAGAAGTGTATTCCATTGGGTTGACAAACAGCGCCTCAATACCACCACCGGTACAAGCCTCCTTGATACGGTGGAAGAATCCACCCGGACGCTCCTCGAATGGCTTCAGCTTCACGATGATGGTACCCTGGTTAGAACCGGCACCACCGATAAAGCTATAACCCATGATGGCGTTACGGGTTGCGATGGCTGGGTTGCTAGCCAACATCTTATCTACCTGCTTAACCACCTCTGCTGTACGTTCCTGAGAAGTACCAGGAGCTGTAGAGATACAAGCGAAGATAGTACCGGTATCCTCATCAGGCACCAGACCCGTCTTGGTAGTACCCATCAGGGCAACCAGACCTACGATACTGACAGCTACCAAGCTACCAGCGATGATGCCATGGTTGATAACCCACTTGACACCACCCTTATACTTATTGGTAATCTTATCAAACTGATAGTTGAATCCAGCGTGGAAACGGTCTACGAAAGACATCTTCTTCTCGTGACCCTCCTCGTGTGGCTTCAGCAATACGGCACAGAGCGCAGGAGACAAAGTCAACGCGTTGATAGCCGAAATAACGATAGATACCGCCATGGTTACACCGAACTCACGGTAGAAGTAACCGGAAGTACCACCGATGAATGATACAGGAACGAACACGGCAGACATCACCAATGTAATAGAGATGATGGCGCTGGAAATTTCGTTCATCGCATCGATAGATGCAGTAAGAGCACTCTTGTAACCCTGGTCGAGCTTGGCGTGAACCGCCTCGACCACCACAATGGCATCATCGACCACAATCGCAATCGCCAGCAAGAGGGCGGACAGCGTAAGCAGGTTGATGGAGAATCCGAAGATCCAGAGGAAGAGGAATGTACCAATCAAAGCCACAGGTACGGCAATCATAGGAATCAGCGTAGAACGGAAGTCCTGCAAGAAGATATACACTACGATGAACACCAGTACCAGGGTGATGATCAAGGTGAAGATAACCTCCTCGATAGATGCGAACAAGAACTCAGTAACATCCATCAGGATGACATTCTTCAACCCTGGAGGATAGCTCTTCTCCAGTTCATCAAGCGTTTTCTTCACGTCGCTTGCAATCTGGGTAGCGTTGGAACCGGCAATCTGCTGAACCATACCCATCACGGCAGGCTGACCATCATTGAGCAGGTTTACGTTATACTGCAAACCACCCAACTCAACCTTGGCAATTTCGCCCAGACGGAGAGTCTGACCGGAAGTATTGCTCTTGATGAGGATGTTCTCATACTCCAATGGAGTCTTCAAACGACCCTTGTAACGCAAGGTATATTCATACTGCATATCAGAGCTCTCACCAAAGCTACCAGGGGCAGCCTCGATGTTCTGCTCTGCCAAAGCCTGAGAAACATCAGAAGGAACCAGTCCGAACTCCTTCATCTTCTCTGGCTTCAACCAGATACGCATAGAGTAGTTACGGGTAGAAGGGCTCTGTACATCACCCACACCACTGATACGCTTCAACTGAGGAATGACGTTGATCAGGGCGTAGTTGGTAACAAACTGGTCGTCGTAACGTCCATCGTCTGTAGTCAGAGCGAACATGATAACGTTGGAACTTTGTCGCTTGGTTACGGTGACACCCACCCTGGTAACCTCGGCAGGCAACAGAGACTGCGCCTGAGATACACGGTTCTGTACGTTGACCGCAGCCATATCAGGGTCAGAACCCTGCTTGAAGTAAACGGTGATCTGAGCAAAACCAGAGTTAGACGCGGAAGAGGTCATATAAGTCATGTTCTCCACACCGTTGATACTCTCCTCCAGCGGAGCAACGACTGAGTTCAACACCGTCTGGGCATCTGCACCCGTATAGGTAGCAGTTACCGTGATGGTAGGCGGCGCGATATTCGGATACTGCTCGATAGGCAGCGATACCAAGCCGATGATACCCAGCAAGACGAAGAAGATGGAAACCACCGTCGAAAGTACCGGGCGCTTTATAAAGTTTGTAAATGACATAATTTACTATTTTTCTTTATACCTTATTATATATTACTTCTTTCCGCCCATAGCAGTAGCGAAGGCATGAGCGTTATCCTGAGACTCAGCCAACTTGGCAGCCTCAGCAATCTTCTGATTGTAACGCTCCAGAGTGATAGGCTTGATCTGCTGACCATCTGTCAACTTGGTGATACCCTTCAATACGATGCGGTCGCCTACATGGAGACCAGAAGTTACGATATAGTTCTTGCCATCATCCTGTGGATTTACCTTGATCTCAGAATACTTCACCTTGTTATCCTTGGTTACGATGTAAACGAAAATCTTATCCTGAACCTGAGAACAAGCCTCCTGAGGGATGACGATAGCACTGTTATGATCGTTAGGAACCACGATAGAACCTGCACCACCACTCTTCAGCAACTTCTCTGGGTTAGCGAAGTGAGCGATGAGAGAGATAGAACCAGAAGTTGCATCGATGACACCACTCATCTTGACCACCTTACCTGGATGATTATAGATAGAACCATCAGCCAACTGCAATTTAACAGCTGGGAACGCAGCGATGGCTGCCTGAACGCTACCATTGGTCTTAGACATGTTCAAGATCTGAGACTCAGAGAGTGAGAAGAATACCTCCATGGTGCTGATGTTGGAAACGGTAGTCAAAGCCTGGCCAGAAGCGCTGACCAAAGCACCAACCTTGAAAGGAAGGCTACCTACAACACCGGCAGAAGGACTGGTAACAGTACACCAAGCCAACTGCTCACGGGCTGAAGCCAGAGCAGCCTCTGCCTGAGCTACCTGTGCCTTAGCGGTTGCATAGCTGTTAGCTGCTGTAGAAAGTTCATATTCACCAATAATCTTGCTATCATACAACTTCTTGTTGTTCTGGTAAGTCAACTTTGCTGTGTTAGCCTGAGCCTTAGCTGTATTGACAGCGGCAGCAGCTGAACGGACAGCAGCCTGATAAGTCTCGCTATCGATAGAGAACAAAGCCTGACCTGCAGAAACAGTCTGACCCTCATGTACAAAAACCTTTGTAATGAAGCCAGAAACCTTAGGACGTACCTCAACATCCTGAATACCCTTGATGGTAGCAGGATAGGTAGTCTGCAATGCGGCGCTGGAAGTGCCGATGGTAGCCACGGCAAACTCATCATCGCCGAAGTCTGGTAAACCACCCTTCTTACTTCCACCACATGATGTCAAAGCAGCAAGAACACAAACTGCTGCAACAAACAAAACGTTTTTAATTTTCATACCTATTTATATTATAATTTATTATTTTATGTCATACCTTATTATATATACCGCCCTCTGACGGAAACTGAAACAATGCTTTTAGTTTTAAAAAGCGGTGCAAAATTACGAATAATAAACGAATAACGGCTCCCTGCGAGCCGTTATTTAACAAAAATTATTCTCTGTTTAAGTTTTCTGCCATATTCAGCCCCATATCTTGGGCTTTCTTCATCAGAAGTTCCATCAGCGGCTCGCGCTCGTTAGCCACCTTGTTGTCCAGCACGGCATCCTTGAGATACTGCTTCAGTACGCCTACTTCGCGGCATGGCTTGAGCTGGAACATCTCCATGATTTCATTGCCGTCGATACATGGCTGGAGCAGTCGCTTGTAGTCACGTTCCTGAAGATCAACCAGTTTTTCGCGCACCATCTTGAAGTTATCCAGGAATCGCTGCTTGCGCACCTGGTTCTTGCTGGTGATATCAGCCTCGCAAAGCGTCATCAGGTCGTTGATGTCATCACCGGCATCATTCAGCAATCGGCGCACGGCGCTATCAGTCACCTCTTCATCCGCTATCACAATCGGACGCATGTGGAGCTCCACCAGCTTCTGCACATACTTCATCTTGGCATCCATCGGCAGTTTCATGCGGCGAAAGATGTTAGGAATCATCTTAGCACCGATAATGTTATGGCTGTAGAAAGTCCATCCGATGTTGTTGTCCCATCGCTTGCTCCTCGGCTTGCCTATATCATGGAAGAGTGCCGCCCAGCGAAGCCAGAGGTTATCAGAATGCTTGCAGACATTCTCCAGCACCTCCATCGTATGGTCGTAATTGTTCTTGTGGGCTTTTCCGTTACGGGTCTCCACCTTATCCATCGCCACCAGTTCCGGCAGGATGAGATCGAGCAGTCCGGTATCCTTCAGATAATAGAAGCCGCTGCTGGGATGCTTGGAGAGCATGATCTTGTTCATCTCGTCGCAGATACGCTCGCCACTGATAATCTTCAGTCGTTCGGCATTGCGCGAGAGAGCGGCATAAGTCTCATCTTCTATCTGGAAATTGAGCTGGGTAGCAAAACGTACACATCTCATCATACGGAGCGGATCATCAGAGAAGGTGATATCCGGATCGAGCGGAGTGGCGATGATGCCATCTTCCAGGTCATAGACACCCTCAAACGGATCGACAAGTTCGCCAAAACGGTCCTTGTTCAGGCAGACCGCCATTGCATTGATGGTGAAGTCGCGACGGTTCTGGTCATCCTCCAGGGTTCCATCCTCTACAATCGGCTTGCGCGAATCACGGTTGTAACTTTCCTTTCGTGCTCCCACGAACTCCACTTCTGTATCCTTATACTTAACCTGTGCGGTTCCGAAATTTCGGAACACCGAGAGATGTGCCTTCTTGCCCAGCTTCTTCTTGAGGGCAGAAGCCACCTCAATTCCGCTACCCACCACCACGACATCGATGTCATTGGAAGGGCGCTCCAGGAAGAGGTCGCGCACATATCCACCTACTACATAGCATTCCACAGACAGCGCATCCGCCGCCTCTGAAATCTCGTGAAAAATATCCTTATCTAGTATTTGCGCCAGTTCGGCATTGGTCAAATTTCTCATACTCATTTAATTTCGGGGTGCAAAGTTACTGCAAAATGAGCGAAAAACAAAATAAATCGCGATTTATTTTTTTTCCAAGTGCAGCGTAACTTATCTAAAGTTACTGTAATTTAAGCGAAAAACAAAATAAATATTTGGCTATTTCACAATAAATGCGTAAATTTGCACCGAATTTCGAAATTATTATGGCAGATTTATTGAAAACAGAACAGCAGTTTAAAGTTGTTATGGGAGAATGCAGGGCATTATTTGAGAAGAAGCTTCACGATTATGGAGCCTCTTGGAGAATCTTGCGCCCATCTTCCTTAACCGACCAACTATATATCAAGGCGAAGCGCATCCGCTCGCTTGAAATCAAGAAAGAATCTCTCGTAGGCGAAGGCATCCGTCCGGAGTTTATCGCGCTGATTAATTATGGTATCGTAGGACTCATCCAGCTGGAAAAACCATTCGTGGATGAAGTAGATATGACACCGGAAGAGGCAATGAAGCTCTACGACAAGCATGCCCAGGAAGCCCTGCAACTGATGCTCAAGAAGAATCACGACTACGACGAGGCCTGGCGATCGATGCGAGTGAGCAGCTATACCGACTTTATTCTCACCAAGATACAGCGAGTAAAGGAAATCGAGGATATCGCAGGAGCCACACTCGTATCAGAAGGCATTGATGCCAACTATATGGACATCATCAACTACGCAGTTTTCGGTGCCATCAAAATGGGAGAAAAGTAAGAAGGCTCATTCTATAATAAGAAGGTTCATTCTATCAGGTAAAAGAGGAAAATGATATGACGGCAAAGCAGATTATAACAAAAACATCGGTGAATATCGGGCGACTGCTCGTGGCTGTAACCTTCATCTTCTCAGGATTCGTGAAGGGAATGGATCCACTGGGCACGCAATACAAGATAACCGACTATCTGGAAGCGCTGCATATCGACTGGATGTTTCCCGACTGGAGCACCCTAGTGATGTCGGTATTGCTTGCCACTGCTGAGTTTGCCATCGGTATCTTCCTTCTCTTCGCCATCCGACGGAGACTGACGAGCAAGATTACCCTTGCCGTGATGATTGTGATGACGCTGATTACACTCTGGATCGTCATCGCAGACCCAGTAAAGGATTGCGGATGCTTCGGTGATGCCGTAGTGCTCACCAATATGGAGACATTCATCAAGAACATCATCCTCCTGATATTCGCCATCCTGCTCTGGAGAAAGCCGCTGGAGATGCCGAGACTCATTTCGAGACAGACACAGTGGGTGGTGATCAACTACACCTTCCTCTTCTCCATCGTGATGAGCACCTGGAGCCTGTGGTATCTGCCGCAGTTCGACTTCCGCCCTTATCACATCGGCGCCAACATCGCCAAGGGTATGGAGATTCCGAAGGGAGCCAAGCAGCCGAAGTTTGACACCACCTTCATCCTGGAGAAGAACGGCGAACGGAAGGAGTTTACGATAGACAACTATCCCGACTCTACCTGGACCTTCATCGACAGCAAGACGGTGCAGACGGAAGAAGGCTACGTGCCTCCTATCCACGACTTCAGCATAGAAGATATGAAGACGGGCGAAGACATCACCCAGGAAGTGATTCACCGCAAGGGCTACACCTTCCTGCTCATCTCGCCGCATCTCGACTTTGCCGATGACAGCAACTTCGGAAGCATCGATGAGATATACGAATATGCCACCGACCATGGATATCCATTCCTCTGCCTTACGGCAAGTACGGAGAAAGCCATCAGGCACTGGCAAGACATCACGGGAGCAGAATATCCCTTCTATATCACAGACGAGACGACGCTGAAGACCGTGATACGCAGCAACCCGGGACTCCTGCTGCTGAAAGACGGCACCATCATCAGGAAATGGAGCCACAACGACCTGCCAAAGATGGCAGACCTGGCAGGCAAGCCACTGGAGAAGACTGAAATCGGCAAGATGCCGGAAGTAAGTGCCGCCAAGAAGATAGCCGGCATCATCTCCTGGTTTGTCATCCCGCTGGTACTCCTTACCATCGCCGACCGGCTTTGGGCATGGGGTGCCTGGATCAGAAAGAAAGAGAATTCAAACAGAATATTATCAACTTTTAAAAAGAAAAGAAAAATGAGAAAGAAAATTGTAGCAGGTAACTGGAAAATGAACATGAACCTGCAGGACGGTGTTGCTCTCGCTAAGGAGATCAACGAGGCATTGGTAGCTGACAAGCCAAACTGTGACGTAGTAATCTGTACTCCATTCATCCACTTGGCTTCTGTAGCTCAGGTTTTGGATTCAGAGATTGTAGGTCTCGGTGCTGAGAACTGCGCTGACAAGGCTAAGGGTGCTTTCACAGGTGAGGTTTCAGCTGAGATGGTAAAGAGCACAGGTGCTCAGTACGTTATCCTCGGTCACTCAGAGCGTCGTCAGTACTATGGCGAGACTGCTGAGATCCTGAAGGAGAAGGTAGAGTTGGCTTTGGCTAACGGTTTGAAGGTTATCTTCTGCTGCGGTGAGACTCTCGAGGAGCGTGAGGCTGAGAAGCAGAACGAGGTAGTAAAGGCAGAGTTGGAAGGTTCAGTATTCCACTTGAGCGCTGACGCTTGGAAGAACATCATCCTTGCTTACGAGCCAATCTGGGCTATCGGTACAGGTAAGACTGCTACTTCTGACCAGGCTGAAGAGATGTTGGCATACATCCGCTCTATCGTAGCAGAGAAGTATGGCAACGAGGCTGCTGAGGAGACTTCAATCCTCTACGGTGGTAGCTGCAAGGCTAGCAACGCTCCTGAGCTCTTCGCTAAGCCAAACATCGACGGTGGTTTGATCGGTGGTGCTTCTTTGAAGGCTGCTGATTTCAAGGGTATCATCGACGCTTGGAAGAAGTAATCTCACAAGGATATTTACCAAAGGGGATGCCTTCTTTCCTGGGGGCATCCCTTTCCCTATCTTTATAGGATGACAGAAACAGATTGCTGACACATTATATATTAATAAAAGGTATATATATATTAAATAAGGTATAGTCATGAAACAATTCGTCACATTATTGATTTTCATCCTCTGCTCATCTATCCAGATGAATGCGCAGACTTACTTGGATCATCTCAAGCAGAAGAATCCAGGACAGGGTGTCGTGACCGTACACCAAAGCAAGGCTATCGACGAATTGGTGAACGGAAAACAGGTTCCAACCAATACGAATCAGGTGAATCCACAGGACGATAAGACTAAGACAACCCCACAACCACAGAAGAAACCAACAGATACTCAGCATAAAGAAGTAACTCCAGCTGCCCAGCACAAGCAGACTCCGGACTCTCACAAGCAGACTCCAGACTCGCTCAAGAAGGCAGAGCCACAGCACGAAACTGCCAAGGAGAAACAGCATGGAAACAATGCACAGAAGGCTGAGACACATCAGGAAGAAACCGAGATGCCTGTAGTGGACATGCGCAAGAAGGTAATGCGCAGAAGCTATAAGGTTACAGGATATAGAGTACAGATCTTTGCCGGAGGAAACTCACGCAACGACCGACTGAAGGCTGAACAGACGGGCAACAACATCAAGATGAAGTTCCCAGACCAGCCTGTATATGTACACTTCTACTCGCCAAGATGGATTTGCCGCATAGGCAACTTCCGCGAACTGGGCGAGGCTAAGAAGGTGCTTGCCAAGGTGAAAGCCCTGGGATACAGACAGGCATGCCTGGTAAAGGGACAGATTACAGTACAGTATTAAAGTGAAGAGTGAAGAATTCAACAGTCTTACTATTCATAAAGTTCAAAATTCAAAGTAAATAAGATATGAATCCAGAAACAGAATTTCGCGAGGGATTGGATGAACTCGCAGGACACTATAAGGAAGTATTGAAGCTCCTGGGTGAAGACACAGAGCGCGAAGGACTTGTCAAGACTCCTATGCGCGTAGCCAAGGCGATGCAGGTATTGACCCGCGGCTACTATCAGGATGCCCACAAGGTGTTGACCGATGCCCTCTTTGAGGAGAAATACGACCAGATGGTCATTGTGAAGGACATTGATTTCTTCTCTCTCTGCGAGCATCACATGCTGCCTTTCTATGGCAAGGTACACGTGGCTTACATCCCTAACGGCAAGATTACCGGACTGAGCAAGATTGCCCGTGTGGTAGATATCTTCAGCCACCGCCTTCAGGTGCAGGAGCGCCTTACCCAGCAGATCAAGGACTGCATTCAGGAGACCTTGAATCCTCAGGGCGTGATGGTGGTGATAGAAGCTAAGCACATGTGCATGCAGATGCGTGGCGTGGAGAAGCAGAACTCCATCACTACTACCAGCGATTACAGCGGCGTATTCAATTCACTGAACACCCGTCAGGAGTTCATGAGCCTGCTCAGAGGTGAGAGCAAGAGAATCTAAATTAGTTCAAAGTAATATGAAGTTTATATCCTGGAACGTGAATGGCCTGCGTGCTTGCGTGGGCAAGGACTTCGAGAGCCAATTCAAGGCGCTCGATGCCGACTTCTTCTGCCTGCAGGAGACCAAGATGCAGGAAGGTCAGCTCGACCTGAAGTTCGATGGCTACGAAAGCTACTGGAACTATGCCGAGAAGAAGGGATATTCGGGCACAGCCATCTATACCCGCCACCAGCCACTGAGCGTGAGCTACGGTATGGGCGTGGAGGAACACGACCACGAAGGAAGAGTCATCACCCTGGAGTATGACAACTTCTATCTCGTAACCTGCTATACCCCAAACTCCCAGACCGAGTTGAAGCGACTGGATTACCGTATGACCTGGGAAGATGATTTCCACAAGTTCCTGAAGGCTTTGGATGCCAAGAAGGCCGTGGTGGTCTGCGGCGACCTGAACGTGGCACATCAGGAGATAGATATCAAGAATCCGAAGACCAACCGTCGCAATGCCGGTTTTACCGACGAGGAGCGCAAGAAGATGACCGAGCTTCTGAACGACGGCTTTACGGATACCTTCCGCTATCTGCATCCCGATGAGGTTACCTATTCGTGGTGGTCATACCGATTCAAGGCACGCGAGAAGAATGCCGGCTGGCGTATCGACTACTTCCTGGTATCCGACCGCTTGAGAGAACAGATTACAGAAGCCAAGATTCATACCGACATCATGGGCAGCGACCACTGCCCGGTAGAGGTTGACCTGGCACTCTAAATATTGTAAAAAGGTCTGGCGAATATCATCGCCAGACCTTTTTTCAGTTATGCATATATCAGAAAAATAAAGGGGATGTACCTTCCTCCCGGAAGCCATCCCCATATTGGTCATATCAACATAAAATTTTAATTTATATAAGAGAGATTTTTCTATTTAATTTAAGAGAGATTTTCTATTTAATTTAAGAGAGATTTTCTATTCTAGAGATCTTCTACATCAAAGACTGAATCTCAGAGAGATTTCTCTTCTCAGTAGTACCATCCTTGTATGTTACCATGAAGTAATTGTGAATAGACTTACCATTCTTGAACTGAACGATAGCCACGCCACCTTCACGGAGCTGGAGAGTGAAGTATCCCTCACGCTTGCCGTTAACATACTTTCCGTGCCACTTCTCCTTACCATTCTTGTAGTAAGTAGTAACCTCACCATTGAAGATAGTATTGCGGTCGTTACCGAGATCGATGAAGCTGTAGCCACCCTCGGCACGAAGATTACCGTTCATATAGAAGTCCTGGAACACATCCTTCTTATTGATGCCAGCGCCGGTAGTCATCAGCAATCTGTAATAACTAGCCTGATCTGCACTAGCTACATTACTCATATTTTCTGCATAGAAAATAGTGTCTGCTACTACTGTTGCATTCTCTACGTGCTTGCGACCGAAAGTAGCTACGGTCATGAGAGCCATCAATGAGAATAATATAATTCGTTTCATATTCTTTATTTTTAGATTGTTACTTATTGTCTGTTGTTTCTTTTTTCTGATGCAAAGGTACTACAAATTCCGGTAAGTTGTATCATTCCTTAACGCTATTTTATGTTATTTTTGGGGTCAGTTTTACTTTTTGAAAGAAAACGCACACAAAATTACAATTTGACATTTTAGGGGGTCGATTTTTACACTTTGAAACAACCACATCTCAATATACCCCAATAATACCCCTATCTCGTTTACATATTGATAGCAAGCGAAAGAAACAGAGCACGGCAGCCCATGCTTTTTTTTGAGATATTTCGAAAACTTTTCGCAAGAAAACTAGCGTATATACTTTTTATTTTGTACTTTTGCACTAAAATATATATAATATAAGGTACGCGTATGATAAAATATACCATCAAGGCACCAAGCCAACTGAACGCAAGTATCAACTTGCCAGCATCCAAGAGTATCAGCAACCGAGCTCTCGTAATCAGTGCGATGGCAGGAAGCCATATCCAACCCGACAACTTGAGCGACTGCGATGATACGGAAGTAATCGTTGCCGCCCTTCAGAATATGCCCGAGGTCATCAACATCAAGGCGGCTGGCACAGCCATGCGTTTCATGACCGCCTATCTCTCTGCCACCACAGGCGAACATACCATCACCGGCACCGAGCGCATGCAGAACCGCCCTATCGGCATCCTCGTAGATGCCCTGCGCTATCTGGGTGCCGACATCACCTACGAGAAGAAGGAAGGTTATCCCCCACTCCATATCCGGGGCAAGGCGCTGGAAGGCGGCCACCTGGAGGTAGTGGGCAATATCAGTTCGCAATACATCTCGGCGCTTCTGATGATCGGTCCGATTCTGAAGAACGGACTGGAACTGAAGTTGACAGGAGAGATTGCATCCCGCCCTTACATCGACCTTACGCTCTGGACGATGAAGGAATATGGTGCCGATGCCGACTGGACGGATATGGACACCATCACCGTGAAGCCACAGCCTTACAAGGAGACATCTTATATGATAGAGAACGACTGGAGTGCTTCTTCCTACTGGTATGAGATGATGGCTCTGAATGGCAACATCGACTCCAGAATCCAGCTCGAAGGCTTGATGGACTGCTCGAAACAGGGAGATTCCGTGGTGAAATACATCTTCAGCCTGCTGGGAGTGAAAAGTGAATTTGAGAACCATGACCATCTTTCGAATGTTATGCTGAAGGCGAACCGCTGTCTTCTTCCGAAATTCGATTACGATTTCTCCGGTTCTCCGGATCTGGCTCAGACCATCGTGGTAGCCTGCTGCGCCTTGGGTGTGAAGTTCAAGTTCACGGGTCTTGCCAGCTTGAAGATCAAGGAGACCGACCGCATCGAGGCACTGAAGACAGAGTTGAAGAAGGTGGGCTATGTCATCCACGATGAAAACGACAACACTCTGTATTGGGATGGCGAAACCTGCGATCCTTCATTTGCTCCAATCGATACCTACGAGGATCATCGTATGGCGATGGCATTCGCCCCTCTCGCCTTCAAGTTCCCTCAGATTGAGATCAATAATCCGGAGGTAGTGAGCAAATCCTATCCTCATTATTGGGAAGACCTGAAGAAAGTTGGGTTTGAGATTATTGAGAGTGAAGAATGAAGAGTGAAGAATTCAACAGCCTTTGCTAATCATAAAGCTCAAAATTCATGTTCAAAATTCAAAATTCGAAGTAAATGCTATACTTGATTTTAGCCCTAGTGGCATTAGGCCTGATAAGCGCCATATTCGGAATCGTATCTCACCGCAGGGGAGAGGACGAGGAGCCTCTGCAGGAAGGCGTATCGTGCAACACCTGCAACGGTGAGAACTCGAAGTGCGAGCAGGAGTGCATGATGGAAGCCGCCACCAAAGAAATAGAATATTACGATGATGAGGATCTCGACCGCTTTGCCGGTCGGGATGCCGACGCCTATACCGATGAGGAGGTTGAGGAATTTTCGGAAGTGCTCTATACCATGCAGCCGGAAGAAGTGGCTGGATGGAACAGAAGCCTGATACTGAGAGGCATCAACCTGCCCAACCAGCTGAAGGATGAAGTCATCGGCTTTTTAAGCTAGAAATTTGCAGCTCAAAGTTCAAAGTAAACGCATGGATATACTACAATATACATTTTTCCAAAACGCACTGATAGGCGCCTTTCTGGCAAGCATTCTGTGCGGCTTTATCGGAACCTACATCGTTACCCGCCGATTGGTATTCATCAGCGGCGGCATCACCCATGCCTCTTTCGGAGGCATCGGCATCGGTGTGTTTACAGGAATCAATCCGATACTCTCCGCCATGGTTTTCGCCATCCTCAGCGCCTTCGGAGTGCAATGGATATCACGCAAGAAAGATGTGCGAAAGGATTCCGCCATCGCCATGTTCTGGACCCTGGGAATGAGCGTGGGCATCATCTGCTGTTTCCTGACTCCAGGATTCATGCCCGACCTGCCCTCCTTCCTCTTCGGAAGCATCCTTGCCATCGACAGCGCAGACCTGTGGCTGCTGGGCGGACTCGCCCTCATCGTAGCCCTCCTCTTCACCTTTCTCCTGCGCCCTATCCAGAACATCGCATTCGACAGTACCTTCGCCCGTTCGCAGCACCTGCCGGTTACAGCCATCGAATACCTGATGATGACGCTCATCGCCATGACCATCGTGGCTACACTGAAAATGGTGGGCATCGTGCTCGCCATCAGTCTGCTCACCATTCCGCAGATGACCGCCAACCTCTTCACCTACAATTACAGGCAGATGATATGGGCAAGCATCATCCTAGGATGGATAGACTGCATCGCCGGTCTCTACATCAGTTATCTGCTCAACGTGCCATCGGGTGCCACCATCATCTTTATCAGCATCGTGGTATTCGCACTCGCCAAAATCGTCCTGGGCATCAGGAGAAAGATGCCAGATAAACAATAGAAAGCATGAAAGGCAAAAGCCCCATCCAGCTCCTTTTTCTGATAGGACTCGCTGTGATTGCAGCGATCCTTACGGGATGCTCTACGCAGAAGAATACGGCGCAGAGCAGGTGGTGGCATGCCTTTAATGCCCGATACAATACCTATTATAATGGTACCGTGGCTTATATCGACGGGGCGCTGGAGAAGGAAGAAGGCAACCGGGACAACTTTACGGAGCAGATTCCGCTCTATACCGTAGGCAACAGGAACAGCCGCGATCTGGGCAAAGCCAACTTCGACCGTGCCATCGAGAAATGCGAGAAAGCCATCCACCAGCACAGCATCAAGCGCCGCCCCGTATGGGAACCCGGCAAGAGAAAGACGGCGAAAGATATCGAATGGCTCAGTCGCAGGGAATACAATCCGTTTTTATGGAAAGCGTGGATGCTGATGGGCCGCTCGCAATTCCAGAAGGGGGATTTCGAGGGGGCCGCTGCCACCTTCGCCTATATGAGCCGCCTTTACTCCACCCAGCCTGCCATCTACGGCAAGGCGCGCGCCTGGCTTGCCAAATGCTATATCGAGCAGGGATGGACCTACGATGCAGAAGATGTGATCCGAAACATCCAGCGCGATTCCATCCACTGGCGTGCCCAGAAAGAATGGGATTATGCCTTCGCCGATTACTATATCCACACGGGGGATGCCCGGAAGGCGATTCCCTATCTCAGGAAGGTGATAAGCCATGAGATGCGACACAAGCAGAAAGCCCGCCAGTGGTATCTGATGGGACAGTTGCAGGCTTCCATCGGCAACCGGCAGGAGGCTTATCAGGCTTTCCGCCACGTCATCCGGCTCAATCCGCCCTACGAACTGGAGTTTAATGCCCGCATCGCCATCACCGAGGTCTTGGCTTCGGGTAACAGCAGGAAGATGATCAGCCGACTCAAGCGCATGGCGGCATCGGATAAGAACAAGGATTATCTGGACCAGGTATATTATGCCATCGGCAACATCCACCTGGCCCAGAAAGATACCCTGCGTGCTATCTATGCCTATGAAAAAGGCAACCGGAAGGCTACCCGAAACGGTATAGAGAAGGGTGTACTCCTGCTGCGTCTGGGCAATCTGTATTGGGAAACCGGGCGATATGCTGATGCCAAGCGCTGCTATGGCGAAGCAATCGGCTTGCTCGATCAGGACAGAAAGGATTATCCGCAACTGGCTCATCGATCCAAGGTACTGGACGAGCTGGTGCCTTATACCGATGCCATCGCCCTCCAGGATTCCCTGCAGTCTCTTGCCAAAATGGACGAGAGAGACAGAAATGCAGCCATCGACCGTGTGATAGCTGCCCTGAAAAGAAAGGAGAAAGAGGAAGAAAGAAGGAGATGGGAAGACGGTGCAGAGAAGAATTCGGAATATGAAGGAGGAGTTGATGGGAATGGTTCCGGAAACAGATTCGGGAATGCATCAGGAAACGGATTCGGAAATACCAATACCTGGTATTTCTATTCCCCTGTAGCCGTAAGCCAAGGTAAGGCGCTCTTCGAGAAACTCTGGGGCAAGCGAAAGAACCTCGACAACTGGCAGCGAATCAACAAAACAGTTGTAGCTTCGGCGCAAGAAACGAATATCGCTCAAGGAACAGATTCTGAGCAAGGTTCAGATTCAGCTCAAGGTCAAGATTCTGCACAAGATTCCAAGCTTCAGAATGATGCATTAAATGATGCATCACGAGATTCTCTATCCCATTCTTTATCCCAGAAAGAATCCGGCAAGCCATCTGCCGATAGCGCCAGCCTCGACCCTCATCAGCGGGCTTATTATCTGGCTCAGATTCCGTTCACCCCAGAGCAGATGTCAGCGAGCAACCAGCTCCTGGCGGATGGCTTATACCATGCCGGAATCATCTTCAAGGACCGGCTCGACAACCTGGCTCTGAGCGAGAAGATGCTGCTCCGGCTGGTGGACAACTACCCGGATTTCAAGCATCTCGACGATGCCTATTACCATCTGTATCTGCTCTATTCCCGAAAGAAGCAAACTCAGATGGCGAACAGCTATGTCGAAAAATTGAAGAAGGATTATCCCGAAAGCCAGTTCACCACCCTCCTCTCCGACCCTTACTATCTGAAGAATGCGAGGATGGGTGTACACATCGAAGATTCCATCTACACCCTCACCTATCAGGCATTCAAAGAGGGCAAGTACGAGGTGGTGATGCACAACTCGGAAATATCAGACAAGCGGTTCCCTACTGGCGCCAACCGCGACAAGTTCCTCTTCATCAGCGGTATGACCCAGCTCAACGAGGGCAAGGTTTCCGAATGTCTGGAAAAGATGAACCAGGTGATAGCGCAATACCCCAACTGCCGTTTGAGCGAGATGGCGGGAATGATCGTAAACGGCGTGAATGCCGGAAGACGACTCTACGGCGGAAAGTTCGACCTGAGTAATGTCTGGGCGAAACGCAGCGATGTGCTCAGTTCCCAGGACTCCACCCAGCAGAAAGAATTCTCTGCCGACCGCAACGACCGGTTTGTCTTCCTGCTCGCCTACAGTCCAGATTCCGTCAACGAAAACCAGCTGCTTTTCGAGGTAGCCAAGTATAACTTCACCACCTATATGGCGCGCAATTTCGACATCAGCATCGAAGACCTCCAGGGGTTGCATCGCCTGCAGGTTAGCGGTTTTCAGAACTACGACGAGGCGCGCCAGTATGCCAACGAGCTTCATCAGCAAGCCGGCATTCTCCGTCTGATTTCCAAGGCGAGAAGCTATGTGATCAGCGAGCCGAACCTCGAGCTTCTGGGCAGAAATCTCTCGTATGATGATTACGACAAGTTCTATACCCGCCACTTTGCACCGCTGAAGATCAGCAAGATGCGCCTGCTGATGGAGCCAACGGAAATCGTAGTGGATAAGGATTCCCAGAAGGAGGAAGATGCTCTGGAGGAAGAAAATGATTCTCAGAAGAAGAATCCTGAAGATAATGGAATCGATATCGAGGGCCAGCCAGCAGAAGATACCGATACCGGCATCTACTTCGATGACTCGAATGCCCCAGAATCTGAAGCCGATGATGAATACATCGAGCTGGATGGATTCTGATAAAGCAAGAAAGCTCTAGCGGCAAGGAAGCCGTTAGAGCGAACAGAAGAAGGTAACCAGGAACGGTACGGAGAAATCTACGCAGAAGCCGTGGAAGATGGAAACGATGATGAAGCTCTCGCCCGAATAGCGGGTGATGATAGGCAACGTGGTATCCATCGTGGTGGCTCCACCTACGCTGATAGGTGCCAGCTTGCCGAAATACTTCGCCAGCAGAGGCGCACAGAGCAGGGTGAGAATCTCACGGAAGATGTTGGCAAGCAGGGCGATGGTTCCCAGCTCGGCACCCCGATACTGCGTGATGAAGATGCTCGACAATGAGTAGTATCCGAAGCCCGAACCGATGGCGAGACAGTCGGAGAGCTGACGGTGTCCCAGTATCAAGGAGGCAGCCGCGCATCCGGCAAGGGTTCCCAGGATGGTCATCACCGGCAGCATCATCAGCCGGGGATTCACCTTTCTGAAACTCTTCAGGATAGAGGTATCGCAACCGATGCTGATACCCACGCAGAACATCAGGCAGCAGAGGGCATAATAGCTCACGTCGCTCGCCAGGAAACTGGCAGGAATCACATCCCACACTCCCACGATGATGCCCAGCACGAAGAAGCCTACGATAATCAGACTACCTTTCATTTCCAGCCTCCTTTCTGCAGACATATCTCCACAATGCCCACGCAAAGATTGCACTACCCAGACTTCCGGCTATCGTAAGCACGATGGCTTCGAGTCCCAGGGTCTGAAGACCATTGATAATACGAGGGTTCGCTCCCACCTCGATGCCAAGCAGGAAGAGGAGTACCCAGATAAGCGCCGTGATGATACGGCCGATAAAACTCATTTTCTTGTTGCGGAGCAGGTACCCCGTACCAATTCCGCATAGCATGATCATGACAATCTTGAGCATTGTTTTCTTCTTTTCTTTCTTTTTTTTATTATTATTGATTACTTTTATCTTCGATAATAATAACGGATTCCCGGTCTTAATATTATAAAAAAGACCGAGAATCCTGAAGATATCTGTAAGTAATCTATAGCAGTTGCCCCCAATCGGAAGAGCCATCAGCCCCATCAGATGATGGTAATCCAGACGGATTCATCCTTTTCTCTCGCTTCGCTGATGCATTTCATCAGGCGATGCAGCCAGATACGGGAATTCACCACCATACCCTTCACCTTGTTCTCGCCCACCAGGATGCAGCCCTGGGTATCATCAGGGTAGTTGCCGGCATGGATGCGGATGCCCTCGAAATCAGGAACACCCTGCAGATACGGCAGCCACTCCTTGAAGCGGGGCGACTTGGTGATGAGCAACGGATAGGTACCCTCGGGAATCGCCGTAGTGCCCTTCATCTTCTGCGCCTTCTTGCCCGAAACCCTGCCCAGGCGCACGTTCACTTCCTCGGGCTGGAGTTCCACGCCCTTCAGGTTGCGCCACGTAGGCTCCAGGGTATCGCAGAAATAACACTCCTGCGTCAGTTTGCCGGCATCTATCTTATGCTCGAACCAACGCTTCAACTGTGGGTTCATCCATGAAGAGTGAACCACACTCTCTACCTCCTCATCCTTCAGGATATAGAGGCGACCAATGGTATAGCTGTTCTTCTTGGCTATACGCTTCAATACTATTTCCATAAATATTCAATTAATTTAAAAATCAAGCTTCAAGCACCAGCCCGTCATGGCGGTACTTCAGCTTCTTGAAACTGTAACTACTGTAACCGTAACCGCTTTTCCCGTCCTCGCTGGGCGGAGAGATTCGCTCGATATACCCACGGTAAATCCACTGCTTGATCACATTCCGGGTACCCTTCGCATTCAATCCATGCTCCATACGGATGGCATCCAACTGCGGCATGGTGAAGATATCGGGCAACAGCTGAAGCAGATTCTCTGGTCCACGCTTCGAACTCTTCTCGCCGGCACTGTTCTCCCGGGCTATCATATCGCCGAAGAAACGCATCTTGCAGTAGAGGTCGTAACGCTCGCTCCAGCGGATGAAGTCATCCATCTCCGGCTCCCATCTGTAGCCGTTGGCAACATAGAGCACGCACGCCTTGAGGTAGGCGATGACGTTGGCACGGAACGAGAAATTCTCGAAGATGCGGTTCTGCGAAGTACGTGCAAACTCGGCATTCTCATTCTTCAATACCACGGCAAGTTCATACGCCTCCTGGCATTCCACCAATCCCGACGCCATACAGAGATTTTCGATGTAGGGCTTCAGAGAATTTCTGAATTCATCATCGTAGGTGCCATAGATGGGAATGTCCTCACCTATCTCCCGTTCCGGGATGGTGCAGAAGTTGATACGGCTCAGCGGACCATCTGTCAGCACCTTCGCGAAATACCGCTGTCCCTTGTCGATGGTGGTGGATGCATTCCAGTTGAAGCGGACGCAGACACGCTCGGTAACGCTCTGGATTCCTACACGAGACTGTCCAAATTTGTTACTAGGGTCAAAAGCGAGGCACATGATACGGAACTGCTGATTGCCGATACCTCTCAGCGCATCAAACTGGTCGATTTCGTTCAGCGAAGTATAAAGGAAATGTTCCTTGGCTTCAGCGGTACGCATCACGAAGGCAGGGTTGGTCATATCGGCATCAATCTCCTGTATAATCAGATTCTCAGGGCGTTTGCGCTTATCCTTGTTGGCACCCTTGCGCATCATTTCATCCTTCCATTCCTTCTCACGCTTCAGGTTTTCTGCATCTCTTTTACGGATATCCTCCATGATGAAATCGATAGGTTTTTGTACGCAACTTTTACCTGCACCAGTGCCTGCAAGCAGACAGGTCATCAGGGTAGCTTCGTGCTCCACGTTGTCGATATATCTGAATCTGGTTCTCCAGAGATGGGTAGCGAGCGAAGGAAAAATGGCGTGCGCCACAGCAGGCTGATAGATTTCCGGAGTCTTGGATATCAGCAGCTCCACCAGTTTCGGCAGCTTCTTCGGCATCGGAGGCGGAGCAGGATAATCCTCGTCTTCGGAACTTTGAACACAGGCGTTACTTTGAACATTGAGATTTGCCCCCGCCAGGCGTCCCGGGGATTTGCAATCCCCGGCAAGCAAGCTCTTAGCAGCCTGCTCCGCCAAGGCATTCACGCGAATCACATCCCTCGAAAAAGGCTTGGAGCTGTCCCCATATTTCGCATAGAAATCGTGAATCAGCTGATGGCAGTCATTCTCCTGATAATAGCTCGGCATTCTCTTCGCCACCACCTTCATCAGCTCCTCCTCACTCATCACACGAGAAGCGCCAGCGCTCATAATAGCGAGCAGAGAGGAGTGTCTTGACCCGACGGTATCGATATTCATCCCCTTGAGTCCTGCTGATTCCTGGAAGAGGTCGAAGGCTATGAGATTCTTCTCACTGGCACTTTCTGCTTCTTGGGCTGCCAGTCCGCCAGCTTTCTGAGCATCTCCAGTATGGCTGATATAATCATCATCAGCACGATGGCTATTACCAGGTTGGGCAGGCTGAATAGCAGCGCCAGAAGAAACAGCAGAATGACTGTCAGTGCCCTGAAATCGATTGTCTTGAACATCGTCATTACTTTGAACTTTGAGATTTGAACTTTGAACTTTATGATTACTATCGCTAAGTACTTGCCCCTGAAAGTCTCCCGCCAGGCGTTCCGGGGATTTGCAATCCCCGGCAAGCAAGCTGTAGCGAGCCGTCCCCTTACCGTCAATCGTAAGCCCACGCTTGAGAAAAGCCTCTCTGCGGGCTTGAATCTCCTCATCCGGCAGCAACCCATACCACTCCTTCGAGCGGTAAATCTCCGAGTCCTTATCCGTGATAAAGATGATTCTCTCGGGCGTGATACAGCTCTTGTCGTAGGGAATCCCAGCCGCCTCGCAATACGCCTTCTGCGTCTCTTCAATCGTCATACCCATCGGCATACGGATATCGATATGCAGCTTCTTTCTAGCCGAATACTCCAGATGCAGCAGTTTCCCTTTCCATATCGTGTTGCTGCAGTTCAGCTCACGAGCCTTCTCCAGTGCAGCATCCACATAATCCACATCATCCACATCGATGGTAGTCTGAAAGAGGAAGCTTTCAGGCACCGCATCCTCACTAGAGCGGTGATTATTCCTGAACTTAGAATAATGAATGGCACGGATAGGCAGCTGTCTTTTCAGCCCCTCCTTCGCCTTCTTCACCGCCTTTTCATCACCAGCATCTACGCCGGGAATCGCCTTCTCCCCACGTATCTGCGCAATCACACCCTTCAGCCATGGCTGTGCTATCAGGGTGTCATAGACATACAAGGGCTGGGAAGAGTTCAATCTTCCCATATTGCCCTTGCGTGCCGGATTTAAAGCCATTACCTGTTGCTTTATCGCCATATTTCCATTTTTAATGATTATCCCAAATTCTTCACCTCATACAGTTCGGCAAGCTCCCAGAATCTGTGGGCCAGATCATGGATAAACTTCCTGCCCTTTTCGGTCCATACCAGATAGGTATGCGTTACCGCCTTGCCCATTTTCTCCTTTCTGCCATCGCAGTTCGGATCAAGGAAGGCATTGTATCGGGTGCGGCTCTTCGCCAGTCCCATGTGCGCATACTCCGCATAGAGCATATACTGCCCACTCTGGTAGTACTGGATATGCAGGGCGCACAATGAGCGGTTCAGCTCCTGCGCCGTTACCCCCAGCTCCTTCGCCACCTGAGTCGTAGTGAAGCAGGAAACGGAATCCAAGACATTATCCGAGTAGATTGCCTTCGGCATCAACCCGTCCACCTGGTGCTCCAGATGAATGATGTTCTCACCTTTTCGGGCGATATTCACCACCTGCTCATCCACCACGCCATTCAGTCTTCGGATTTCCACATCCTGCTCACCGATGAGTTTCTTCTGCTGAGCCAGTATCACCTTGCTCTCCTGGAGCAGCTTTCTCTGCTGCTCCAGCAGCATCTCCTTCTTCTTCAGGGTGGCACGGAGAATCTCCTCGGCATTGCGAATCGTCTCCTCCTCGCTCTCCCCCTCATGCACCGGGATATAACCGCCCGTCTTGCGAATCTGCGGCAGCACCACCGAGGTAACCCAATCCTTGAACTTCACCGCCGAAGCCAACTTGGAACCGAGCACCAGGGCATAGAATCCGCTCTCGTTGACGAAGATCATCTGAACAACCAACCCCCTTCCACTACATTCGCCATAGCGGTTTTTAACAGTTCTAGTGACACTATATTTTATAGTATCACTAGACCTAACACGCTGTTTTACTGTATCATACGCTCTCTTATACCCGAGCGCATCACACAAATCCTTCGCACAGAACCAAGGCTCGCCCTTCTCATCAGTAACGATGCGAACCGTTCCGAACTCCGGATTCTCAAAAACAGCAGTCTGCACACTCTTCTTGGCAGAGCCGGCATTCTTGCCATCCTCCGCCTTCTGAATCTTTGAATTCATCATAAGCAAAAAAAATTAAGTAAACATATAAAAGGTACCCGATGGATACCTTTGCAAAAAATACACGCTAAAAGTTTCCGCAAATATTTTAAGTTGAGGAATTAACTCCTCTAACTTCCTCACAAAAAGTTCTGCAATAAAAAATGTATCAACCTTGTCAAAGACCGATGGGCTGATACGCTGCGCCACTTACAACATGGCAGGAAACCTATGCCAGCAACCTGGCGATAGAAAACGCAAAAGCCCCAGACCTCAGAACCGGTATCGTTCTGAAATCTGGGGCAAAAGTACGGCGATATTTTTAGATTAAACGGGTACTACCAGGTGCGGTCGTCCCCGGTAGTACCCGTTTTTTTAACGTTTGTTTATATAATTGTGGATCAATTTCTCAAAAGATAAGGTCTTTTTTTGGTTCAAGGCATCATTATACTTGTTTCTCAGCAATTTGGGCTTTACATTCCAGAATCTGCCAAAAAGTACCCACATATTAGTAATTCTCAGTTCTTCGGCTATACGATGTGCCAAATATCCCTTCTGGTACCCCGTAAGATTATTGGGCTGATAATTCTTATCCAACACCTTTATGCTTACCAGTCCATCAAGAATAGCCTTAGCCTTTTTGCTTTTCAGCTCTTCTGGCAGCTCTGTAGCATGAGAAGCTCCAACATATCCTACCACGGGAGGAGCTTCATCCGCTTCATCAACCTCCTCCTGTTCAAAATCTGCCTCATTTACAGAATCCGAAACAGAAGAATGGCGTTGATAGGAGTTCATATACTCGGAGAAATTCTCTACGTCCATATTCTCAATCTTCACGAATCTGGACTGATCATAGAAATTAAAGTTATTGGTGATTTCCATGCTCTTCTCCTTTCTTGAATTTATCTGATTTGCCACCTGGAAGCTGCACGAACAAGCTCTTGTCGTACAAGTTCACGTTAACTACTACGACGATTAATCTCAGCTGGGCGAGCTTAATCAGCGACTTATAAAATAATTTAGCCATAATAATCCCTTTCTTAATCTTTAATTTTTGAAGGATTGACTAAAAACTACCATTTACTAGTTAGAGAGGGCAGCCCCCATGATTTTCATGAGGTGAGGCAGCTATCAAGGCGTTGTTGACTTATGACCAGCAAAACCCTAGTGGTTCATGTAATTTCTTTCATTTCTTTTTGGGTTTTTAAAAGTTTGATTGATTATTATTGTTTAGTATTATTATTCCGCCTTGTTCACAAACTGGCGGAGATCTACTTTCTTTTTTATCAAATCTTCCACCGCTTCAGCTCCTGCGCCATAGATTTCTTTATATTCTCTTTGCAGTTGATTGATGCGGCCAAGTCTTTTGGTTCTATCTTTAATATGCTTTTTAGATTTGTAGTTCTCTACGGCCTCATATTCTTCATGCAGATAGTGACCTATTATATAGCAGAATTTTAGAATGGTTTCAATCTTTATTTTAGAATCGAAATTCAGGAAATTCCGAATCGTATCATAAGAGACATGGAATTCATTCACGATTGATTTCCGAGGAGAAATATCCTCACCAATCATGATACCGAGAAGAGTTCCAATCCTCTCGATATATGATAATCTCATCAACCTTACAGCCGGAGATTCTGATTTTTCTATTTCTTTTGCCTCTTCAACCATTGCTATTTTTATTTTCTGTGTAAAATTAGCAATAATCGGTGGTATTTCCAAGCCTTTTACGTCTCTAAGGGGACGTAAAAAGAGTGCGTATTTTTTCCTGATTGTCAAATATATGTACGAAAAAGAGAGAAAGTGCGCATTTTTAGCGCTACACTTCCTCTCCTCGACTTTTATGGATGGGTAGGCAATTCTATTACCATTTCCACGGCTCTTGTGAACGACATGAGGGGTGGGATTTTTACCCCAGCGCTTCTCAGATAGTTCACCAGTTTCTTCTTGCCCCAGTTGATTCTGGAATCTCTTTCACGATAGAGTTCCCTGAGCTGTTTGACATTGGAAGGCAGAGAATCCAGCTTTTTCTTCAGCTCGGCAGGATCTCCATACCGGGTCATTTCCTCTATTCGAGCCTTCAAGGCCTTGTTCTCCTCCACCAGCTGGTCGTAATGGCGGAGCAAGACTTTTACCTGCTGCTCGTAAGGCAGGTCTTTGTTCATTTCATACATAAGCATTTCTCTTCACCGTGTAGAGAGGAGGGCCTAGAAATATAAACGACCTATGATGTAAAACGAGAGGTGGTGACACACCGCCCCTCACGCTGCACTAGAGAATCGCTAACAATAGAGTCCCTGTAAATATCACAAATATAATAAGCATAGACATACAGCCGGCCTTCTCCTGAGGTTTCTCATGGGCGTTATTAGAACAACCAACAGGCTTATCTATCTTCTTTTTACGAAAATCATAATATTCATTAGATGTATCTAATTTCTCTCCATGCTGCTTTAGCTTATCTATTTGCTTTTGTGACTCCTTTAATTCGTTAATAGTATCCTTTACAAAATCGTAGCCAAAATTACCAACAAGGGCTAAATTATAGTCCCCTTCATCCTCATAAAGCTTAAAAGCAATAACTCTAGAAGCCAAACATAATTGGTTAGCAGAATTAAGCTTTTGATAAATAAAATAAAGACAGAATAGCTTTCTACCTTTTGACATTTCATTTGTTTGTGATAAAACAGAATCAGGAACGTGTCCAATTAAATCTCCATCAGAGCTGTAGATACCATCATTAAGCATATAACCTGAAAAGAGACCCATTTCTTCTGGCTCTATAAAAACAACATTCAAATAACGATTGACATCTTCAATATAGAAATGCGAAACATCTAGTGACCAATCTTTCGTTTTCTCGCTTGAAGGCAATATCTCATAAGGTAATATGTTGAATCCAAATTGATCTAACAAGCCTTCACCATTCTCTACATATTCGTTATACTTGGTCTTATCCAATTTACCGTTCAATTCACCTAACTGCTCCTTAGACGCTTCCCCTAAGCTAACCGTATAATCATTGATTACTTTCTGCATCATATCCTCCTTTCCTTCATACAGTTTTAACAACACAGCAGTTCCTTGCATTGCAACTTTACCTTCATTATCGACAAAAGGAGCTATCTGCAAAAAACATGGCATCATTTCACCCTCCGTAAACTTATTGACTTTGGCAATTTCAGACTTTGGAATATAGCCAACAAGCTTCCCATCATTTGCATAGATACCGAGAGCAGATGAATCAACCGGATTATCAGGCTCGTTTTCAATATAGCCAGCCAACAACCCAAAATAATCACCGTCATTTTTATCTAAATGATAATTGATGCCGGCAATCTTTACTTTCATAGACATATCTTCGAAAGCAAGATTCTCTTTATCCACGGAATATGTTACTGTAAATTTGAAAGATAAATTCTTATCCATATTTTCTATTTTTACAAGCCCAACAATACCTAATCCTCACTCATGCATTGCTCTACATATACCATGAAGACAATATCCTATCAATTAAAGCACGAGCATAGAGTATAGCTTCCTCTTCAGAAACTTCACTTCGCTCATCATACCCCCAGTCATTCACAAACTCGGCTCTTACGATAAATTCAGCCTCCTCTCTTTTAAAAGATTTAGCCCACTTGGAGAACTCAGGCGCATTCTCCGCCTGAGCTCCATGGATAAAATCTGTAATATAAGTAACCAACCAGTTACTCAATTCATTCATTTTAATCATTTTCATATCTACTTTATAATATAATTTTCTACTTTTATAATTTCACCCAATGTAAGTTGCACACTCCATTCTGCCAAGTTTCCTTTTATATTCTCGGCTTTAAAGTTAATGCGGTTGATAGCTATAAGAGCCGAAGCATTGCCATTGACAAGTTTGATATAACGGAATTCTCTTGCTACATAAGGGAACTTGCCCCCATTATAGTCATTCAAGTAATAACGCTTACCTTCCTCCACATTCTGTTTATTATAAAGCGGAGTTCCCTGCTCATTTACAGCCAAATAGCGAGAGGCAGTACTTTCTGTGATTGTACGTACCAAATCTTTTGCCTCTTCTACGACTATATGATAGAAATCATCATGCTTTACCTGCAGATACAAAGTGTTGTCTTCTGTTGCCATAGCCAGTTCTCTCTTTGCCGAATCAGAAATTTCACTCATTCTACCAGCCACATCAATACTTACCTCAGCTCCATTAAATGAAAGTTTTGGTAACTTGCCAACTATCTGCATGGTCTTGATACTAACATTAACGATAGAGCAAACCAAATCAAATATATAACTTGGATTCTCGTGCTCTCTTGACCAATCGTTAGGGTCATTTCTGATGCCACTCTTCTTGTCAACAGTTACAGCATAACGCTCCATCAACCATTCAATGGCAGACTTGCCATTTACCACATAGTCATAAGCCTCAGCAGGGATATTCCTAATGGTAATGTAGTCATTATAGATGATCGTATCCTTCTGATCTTTCTTCGGGAACTTCATCTTAGGATTCACAGCATAATGCTCATATTGATTCTTTCCATGATATGTATCAACTATCTCCAAGCCATCGTAAGCAGCCACACGCTCATAGTTCAGATGCAACTTGGCCAAAGCCTTACCTGCCTGATAGAAATCACGGAAAGCATCAACATCCTCGATGATTGGAATACGAGGGAGACTCTTCTTCAAATCAGCTTCAAACATGGTACGATACTCTGGCGAATGCAAGAAGCCATAGATATAATAGAATATCATTTCTTTATCTATCGACTTGAGTTTCAAACGTGTACGCACTTCATTAAGTATCCAGTTACTGATGCCATCATGACGAATGTACTCAGATTCTGGATTTTCATCGAAGAGTGAAAGCTGGCGTGTCTTTGATTCTTCATACCAGTAAAGAGGAAACAGCTGCGTATCGCCAATAAAATGCAAATCAGCGATATTATTTGTTATCAATGCAGAAAGTCCTTTGCTTTGACTTACGCATGAAATACAAATCATCATATTTTGCATCTCTATTGTAGGGAATAACTTCGGTGATAATCCCATACTTTCAATTAACTCATTCGAGAAATACAGCAATTGCTTGCAAAATGGTCGATATAGACTTGTAACAACCTCACTATCAGCAGCTATAGATTGGTTTTTAACAACCCTATTACGTAATCCTCTTGTCCAGCTTATCTTTGTATCATCCTTATCAATAAAATCTTCAACTTTAATTTTAGGATTCTTATTTATGGCACCTTTATACTCCTCTACCTGCTGATTATAAAAAGAGATCATATTAGAAACATTATTATTCAAATGTATCTTACTGAAATTATATACCCAAGCATCTCTATTAGTAGCAATGCCGATAGCATAAGTAGAATACATAGAATGGGAATTAACAGCAAACTTCTTATCAGGAGCCAAAGGAATAAGTTCTTTAAAGCCCTCATTGCGCATGCTAATCCAATCACCATGCTGGTTTGGAGACAAGATGGTCCAATCCAAGTTTTTTCCCTGGATACTCTTAAACTTCTTAACCAATGCTAACTTCTGGTCAGTTGATAAGTAATCACCAATATCATGATAAAAAATAGTTGCCTTCTCATTCGGCAATTGATTTGGCTTTTTAACCAAAATAGTTATTGATATTGGAGTACGAGAACCCGAATCGAAAATTCCATCGCCTTCTTTCTTACGAAGTTCGCCTGATGTTCTTGCGTTACCTCTCAGATTAAGAATATAAATCTTAGAAAATTCTCTTTCCAAGCATTTTCTGAATCCATCGTTCGCATTTCCGTCTAACCAAGCACCATTGCTGATGAAGCCGATTACTCCACCCTCCTTATTCTGTGCTAATTTATCTGATGCCCATCGGAAAGCTTTGACATACATATCGTATGTAGATTTGTTCAACCCAGCCTCCGACTGTGCCACATAAGTCTCGGTGATACGTGCATCCAAATGTTCGTACGACTGATTTTGAGCATTGTCATTAGCCGATTTTTGACCTACAGAATATGGCGGATTGCCAATAATCACCTGGATAGGCAATCTCTTCAATTTATCCACATGTTCAGAATTCTCTGGGAACCATGAGCTGTCTAACTTACCCTCTTCATGTTCTGAAATTTGGAAAGTATCTGTTAAGCAGATTCCATCATAAGAAACATATTCCTTTCGATGGGTCAATTCGTGGAACACACTCTCTATGTTGACATCCGCTATATAGTATGCCAACAGAACAATTTCATTACAGAAAATTTCATGTCTGTATTTGCGCTCCAAATCTTCAGGCTTGATAAGACCACTTTGCATAAGACGAGTAATGAAAGTACCCGTACCCACAAATGGATCAAGGATATTGACATTCTCGTCAGATAAGGTGCAATCAAACTCTGATTTCAAAACATCATTTACAGAGCGAATAATAAAATCAACACATTCAATCGGAGTATAGACAATACCCAGCTTTTCTACAGTCAGAGGGAAAGCTCCCTTAAAGAACTTCTCATAGAGGGTCTTGATAATAGACTGTTTGCCTTCCAGGTTATCAATGTCGCTTACATTTCTACGCACATCCTCATAGAAATTAGCAAGAGCCTCGGTATCTCTGTCAACATCCTCCTTCTCTAAAATGTCGAACATTTTTTGCATGGAGCGGCTTACCGCATTGTTTTCAACAAAACGGTATTTCTCAAATAAAGTATCAAAAACAGGGCGGGTAATCATGTGCTGAGCAATCATCTCAATAGCCTGATTCTTATCAACACTAGGATTGATATTCTGCTGCAAGCCCTTCAAGAACTCGTCAAACTCCTTGGTAGCCTTACCATTCTCTATCAATTTCTGGATACGATAAATAAACTTTTGAGCAATATCGCCAACCTTCTTAGCCCAATTTTCCCAATACAATCGGTCACCAACCTTTTCTACCAATCTGGCATAAATGCCTTCCTGCATCTTGCCAAACTTGATTTCTAGTTCTTGTGCTATCTCTTCTTGCGATAGTTGCTTGCTACCTTCTACAGCTTCCCCATCTTCGTCATGTCCGGAAACCGAACCGCCATCACGCATTGAAAAAGAATAACCAGGAATGGTACCAATGGTTACTTTAGAAGGCTTATTTTTATTCAAGTTGATTTTTTCGACCGTCGCATTGAATTGGTCATCATGAGCACGCAAGGCATTCAGAATATCCCAAACCACTTTAAAACGATGGCTCTCCTTGCCTAAAATATCATCAGGATTAGCACCTGGAGGCAACACTACAGGCACAATAATATATCCATACTTCTTCTCATCGGCCATACCCTTATGGAAACTGCGCATGACACGACCTACACTCTGAACTACATCTACCTGACTATCACGGGCTGACGCAAAAACAACAGCATCAAGAGCAGGCACATCTACGCCCTCAGAAAGACAGCGAACATTCGAAAGAATTCGACATTTGTTATCATCGCCGGTATCTTCCTTCAGCCAATCAATCTTCTCTGAACGAAGTTGTGCATTCATAGAACCGTCAATGTGCTGAACTTCAATATCCAGCACATTATCACGCTCATTTTCATTTACATCTTTTTCTTTATAAAGTTTTGCCAGCTTAGGAAATTCTGAGGCAAATTCGGTAGAACAGATACCGCCATTGCTTCGTTTTCCACGATTGATAGATGAACAGAACACCACGGCACGATGCATCTTGGAAGGATCCTCTATCAAGGTAACGCCCTTATCACCCTTGATACGCTTTGACAAGCCGTTTAAACAACCTACCAATTTAGTGTAGTCATCAGCATTCAGTTCTGTATCATCCTTCAATTTATCCTTCAAATCATCCGATAATTCATCCTCCGAAACTGTAAGAACAAGTACTTTATAATCAGTCAGCAAGCCTAAACTTACAGCCTTTCCGAATCCGATTCTATAAAATTCTTTTCCATAGATACTTTCATCATCCATACTCCAGAGGATGAAGTCTTTCTCTTCAGCATTCTTCTTTACGCTATCTTTATAATAACGAGGAGTCGCAGTCATATAAAGACGCTTTACACCCTTTACATACTCATTGTTATGTATTTTCGTGAAACTGCTTTCATTTTTAACTTTTGACTTTGCACCAGTTGTACGGTGAGCTTCATCACATACGATATAGTCGAATACACCAAATTTCCCATTATTTTCTTTTAACAACTGAGCCTGAGCAGCAGCTACCACATCAATACTCTGGTATGTTGAGAATACCACTATAAATTCGCCATTTTCCTGATAGGTTTTAAGCTGCTTTACAATAGTATCTACATTAGTAGAAGCAGGGAACGACATATCCAAAAGATTATTTTCATCGTCATCCTCAAATCGTGAAGCACTAGCATCAGAGCAGATACAAACTGGTTTAATCTTGTATTCAGAATCAGTAGTCCAATTCTGCATACCCTGACTTAAGAGGGCAATACTTGGTACCATAAAGAGCACCATACCCTTACCCTTAGTTTCATTTTCTATAATCTTAAGCGAGGTATAAGTTTTACCTGTACCACATGCCATGATCAACTTACCCCTATCATGATTCTTGTAATATTCATGAGCTTTATCAAGAGCCTCTATTTGATGAGGACGTATAGTTTTCCCTGCAAGCAAAGCTTCCTTGCCCTGCTTGCCCTCAACAAGTTCCTTCCAATTTACACCAGAATACTGAAGACGGTTTGCATAAATAGGAATAAACTGTATGGTCTGATGCTTAGTTGCTTCCAAAGCATTCTTCCCCCAATGTGATGATGTAGAAACCCACACCATTTTATCAAAACGCGAAGTATGCATTTCATCATCAACAAATACTCGGTTTGCGTTTGAGATAAACGAATCTACCATACCCTTGCTCATTACAGCATCCTCCTTGTAGCATTTGCATTGTATAGCCCAATACTTCCCTTCGTCAGTCTTTGCAACAAGGTCTATACCTAAATCGATTCCACCCAAGCTTTCTTTGCCAGGGAATTCATCCCAAAGCCAGACTTTCTCCAAAATATTTGCATACTCGGGGGCTGTCAAGAGCCAACGCTTGATTAATTTTTCAAACTTTTCTCCTTTATCATGCTCAGTAATAGATTCTTTTCTAAAACGAGCCAATATATCCTTAAATGTTATGGTTTCTGTAGCTGATGCAGCTTGATTATCTATCATACTATGCGTAAATAATTTAACGACAGTACTCTTCCTCTTCATTCCAGAAAAGTACCATCAATAGTTATACAATATGACACGAATGCGCCAATGATACTTTTCTAAGAATTAATGATTAAAATGGAGGGTAACTTCCCCATCAGGCATTTCTTCAATGCTCTGCACCCATTCGATGCTGCCTGTCTCGGGATTTACGTCTATCGAATATTCGCTGCCTTCCTTTTGACCATCAAACTGCACGGCAAAACGCCAAAGACCATCTTTCAGGACTTTGGTAAAGGCAATTTGCATTGTTGAAGCATGCGATAGGGATATATCTAATCGCTTAGCTATCTCTTCATAGCTAAGTATCCATTTGGGATGATTCGTATCTTGATTGATAAGGCACGCTATACCTGTAGAAGTATATGTGATACCCTCTGTTTCACTAATGGCATAGTAAGTACGTGTACTATTAGCTTCAATACGGATGACACGCTCACCAGTATCAATAGTTTCATCCTTGCTACAACTGGCAAGAACGAACGTTAGTATAAAGGCTACAAGAGCCTTGACGCCCCACTGATAGGGGGGGGGTAATTTGTCTGATATTCATATAGTTACGTCGCTTTTTAGTTCTACATTCTATCAATTTACTCCCCCAAAGGTACAATAATATTTTGAAACTCGCAAGAGTTTTTCGATAAAAGTTTGGAAAATGTTTTTAGCAGTACGCTGGCAAGCTTGATTCTTATCCCCAGCTTAAGGTGAAAGTTTAGTAAAATGGGATGCAATATAAATTTCCCCCAAGTTGGGGGACTTTTATATTTATCTGATATTGAGCAGCATATAACTACCATCTAATACTCCTCTTTCATCAGAACAAAAATTCAAAGTCACACTTCTCTATATGGCGCAACTTCTCCAGTTGCTCAGCTTTATGAGCCTTCAGTTTCTTCAACCATTCTGCCATCTTGGGAGAAGAGCTCTTGATTACTATCGTTTCATTTACATATACCATAAGCCTATAGATTAAAATTCGAATTTTTTTAAAGCTTTTGCCCTTTCAGGGCGTTAGTTTATATTCCGTTAATACCCAGGGCGTTGCCCTGGGCTAGGAGCTTCTGCCCTTTCAGGGCGTGTGGGGCACAGTGAAGGAACTTCAGGGCGTGTGGAGCACAGTGAATGAAAACTCATGGCGGTGATATCTGTAATCTATTTCTCTCGTTTCAGCAGCAGAATTTCCTCTGCCGACAGCCCCGTTATTTCCATCACCGTGGCAGTATCGCACAACTGCACATGATGGCGGATTTTCTCCTTGCCGAATGCATCCTCGTTCATGCTGAAGTTGAGCAGGGCAATCGTGTAGATATGGTTTTCTGATAAAAGTTGAGAAAATGTGATGGTTCTCTGCACTTCTCTGGAAAGTATCAGGAGGCTTACAGTGGTGGTTACAGTGGTTACGGTTACAGAAGTTACAGTTTTCATGGAGGGGGTAAAGTGCTTTCGGGGACTTACGGATTGTAAGTAGTATATATATAGATTATAAATATATAATTAATATATATTTATAATCTCTTTCTAAAGACGGGAGAAGGTAAGGGGGATTCGAAAAACTGTAACTTCTGTAACCGTAACCGCTTCTACCGAAAAACATAGGGAAACTCTCGGCTACTCATAGTTTTCTCATAGCTAACTGATAGACTTGTTTTTATTAACGGAAAACGGCGCAAATGTTAACGGCGTTTAACAGAACTCTGCGGGGTGATTTTTGGCGGTATCGGATATTTGCAGTACCTTTGCACTGTCGTTAGAAGAAAGGCTGCACTTTCTAAATATAATTATTAACCCTTTAAAAAACTGATTGACTATGGGACAAGGAACTAGTAAGTATCGTAAGATTATGCGTACCCCTCAGACGGGTGAGAACGCAGGTAAGAAGCTCTGGTATGCTACTGCCGTGAGCGACCGTGAGATGAGTTTCGAGGACTTCGTGACTCATATCTCCGAGCACAACTCTCCATACAGCCGAGGCACCATCCATGGTGTGCTGATGGATACCCTCGACTGCCTGAAGCATCTGATTCTGGACGGCAAGAGCGTTCGTTTCTCCGACCTCGGATTGTTCTCCATCGGTATGACTTCGCGTGGCGAGGTGAGCAAGGAGAAGGTGACGGCGGCTAGCGTGCTGGGCGTGCATCTGATTGTGAGAAACACGAAGACCTGGAGCAACGCCGAGCTTAAGAAGCTCACCAAAATCGTAGCATACGATGATTATACATCGGGAGCTGACGACGGTGGTGGAACTGAGAATACGCCGGGTGGAGGCAATACTAACCAGGGCGCTGGTGGCGAGACCAACAAGGATAACGGCGGAACATCGCAGGGCGGCGGTGGCACCAGCCAGGGCACTGGCGGCGGAACTGGCAGCGGCGGCGACGACAACGTAAGTTTGTAAATCTTGCTTGATGCGGATTGCAAATCCGCAAAGCCCAAATAGGTTAGGACGTTTTTTAACGGCGGATTGCAAATCCGCCGGAACGCCTAACGGAATTAATCACTAAAAAAACTGCTTATGAAGAAAGAAACTTGGAAGACTGTATTTCAGATAGTACTATCTATCTTGACCGCCATCGCCGCCTCTCTGGGCGTGACGAGCTGCATGGCGTAGAACATTACAAACACTAACAAGAAGTGCCGGTAAGTAAAGCTTATCGGCACTTTTTTTTTCAATTAAGTTTCTTTAACCACAACTCTCTTCCGTCATTCAATTATTCTTTGTACTTTAGCACCTCGAAAATAAAAACATATCCTAAAAGGATACAGCAAAAAGATACTCTAAAAGGATAATGCAATATGAGCAACGGATTATTATTATGGATCGATGATGAAATTGAGCTCCTCAAGGCACATATCATCTTCCTGGAGAAAAAAGGTTACGAGGTTGCCACGGTGAGCAATGGATCGGATGCCATCGAGCTATGCCGACAGCAATCCTTCGACCTCATCCTCCTTGATGAAATGATGCCTGGACTGAGCGGTCTGGAGACCCTGCAGCAAATCAAGGACATCCAGCCCGCTACTCCCGTTGTGATGTGTACCAAGAGCGAAGAGGAAAACATCATGGACCAGGCTATCGGGTCGAAAATCGCCGACTATCTCATCAAGCCCGTCAACCCGAGCCAGATCCTGCTCTCGCTGAAAAAGAACATCCACCAAAAGGATATCGTGACCGAGATGACGCAGAGCGGATACCAGCAGGACTACCAGCAGATTGCACTGAAGATGATGGACTGCCGTACCTGCAGCGACTGGATGGAGATATACAGAAGACTCGTGAAATGGGAACTGGAACTGAGCGATACCGACAGCCAGATGACCGAAATGCTCGCCATGCAGAAGGAGGAGGCTAACATCGGATTCGCCAAATTCATCGCCAGAAACTATCTGGAATGGATAGACCTAATGAGGAATGGGAATGCATCTTCTTCCGACGACCGCCCGATGATGAGCCCGGATGTCTTCAGAAACAGGATTTTCCCGATTCTGGACAAGGGGGAGAAGGTGTTCCTCATCGTGATAGACAACTTCAGATACGACCAGTGGAAGATGCTGGCGGCTGACATCGGCGAGCTGTTCGACATTGACGAGGATATGTATATGAGCATCCTGCCTACCGCCACGCAATACGCCCGGAACGCCATCTTCAGTGGTCTGATGCCCAACAAGATTGCCGAGATGTTTCCGGAGCTCTGGGTGGATGAAGACGAGGAGGAGGGCAAGAACCTGAACGAGGAGCCGCTGATACAGACGATGCTCGACAGATACCGCAAGCGATACAGCTTCAGCTATCACAAGGTAAACGATTCGCAGGGTGCCGACCGGTTTATGGAGCACTATAACGAATGCAGGGAGAAGGACCTGAACGTGCTGGTAATCAACTTCATCGATATGCTCTCGCATGCCCGGACGGAATCGAAGATGGTACGCGAGCTCGCCAATACGGAGAGTGCCTACCGCAGCATCACGCAGAGCTGGCTGCGCCACTCGGTGCTCTCGGAACTGTTCAGAAGACTGTCGCTGGATGACTGCAAGGTGGTGATTACCACCGACCACGGAAGCATCCGCGCCTCGAAGCCCATCAAGATCATCGGCGACCGCAACACGAATACCAACCTGCGCTACAAGCTGGGCAAGAACCTGGCCTGCAATGCCAAGGAGGTTTTCACCATCAGGGACCCGAAAAGGGCACAGTTGCCTGCTCCCAACCTGAGTACATCGTATGTCTTTGCCTACGGAGACGCCTTCTTCGCCTATCCGAACAACTACAATTACTACGTTTCGTACTACAAGGATACCTTCCAGCACGGTGGCATCTCGATGGAGGAAATGCTCATTCCGATCATCACACTGACACCGAGAAAGAGAAATTAAAATTAAAAATTAAATATATGAAGATTAAGATTGATTCATTAGACAACATCCATGCTGCAGCCAAGGAATTCCTGCAGAACATGGGCGACGGCAAGGTCTTTGCCTTCTATGGCAAGATGGGTGCCGGAAAGACAACTTTCGTTAAAGCTATCTGCGAGGAACTGGGCGTGGAGGATGTAATCACCTCGCCTACCTTCGCTCTCGTCAACGAATACACTGCCGGAAACGGCGATCCTATCTACCATTTCGATTTCTACCGCATCAAGAAGATTGATGAGGTGTATGATATGGGATACGAGGATTACTTCTACAGCGGAAACCTCTGCTTCCTGGAGTGGCCGGAACTCATCGAGGACCTGCTGCCGGAGGATTGTACCAAGGTGACCATCACCGTGGAGGAAGACGGTAGCAGAAGCGTAGAATTCTAGAGGCTATTTCGCAAATTCGGATTCTAACAAAAAAGCATACGTCCCGATGCAGCTGATGCCGCACCGGGACGTATTTTTTTAGTCTTCTGCCCTCTCTTACAGCAGAGCCTCAAACTTCTCCTTGAGGGTTGACTTGTTGGCTGCACCAACAAACTTGTCAACGAGCTGGCCACCCTTGAAGAAAAGGATGGTAGGGATATTGCGAACGCCAAACTCCATTGCGATGTCGTCGTTCTCCTCTACATCACACTTACCAACTACCAACTTACCGTCAAACTCCTCTGCCAATTCTGACACGATAGGAGCAATCTGGCGGCAAGGACCACACCATGTAGCCCACAAATCTACTACCAATGGCAACTCGCCATTCTTGTAACTCTCGAAATTCTCGGTTGTAATTGTTACTTCCATTTTTTCTTCCTTTTTTATATAGTTAATAATATTCTCATGAATCATTTTTAATTGATCTGATACGACATCTTCGGATGGTCGTTGACAAACTGTATCAGATCCCTGCTCACTCCCACCGTGCGGTCCTGCGCACGCAGCAGCACATTGGTCTTGGTCTCGGCATCGTGAATCTGAAGGAAGAGCTGTGCCTTGCCCTCATCATTCTCCACCAGCGTCTTGATATCATTCACCAGCGTTTCGTCTATCACCGTACTGTCCACGATGATGGTAAACTTCTCCAGGCGGTTCTCCTTCACGGTCTGGAGATACTCCACGGTGCTGATCTTGAAGTCGAGATAGTTGCTGTTGCCGTAACGGGATACACACTTCGCCGTAACGAAGATGGTGCTGCCCTCTACCATGATGCCTCGCCAGTTGCCCCAGTCCTCACCGAAGAGCGCCAGCTCGCCCGATCCTTCGAAATCCTCGATGGTGACGAAGCCGCACGGCTTTCCGGTCTTGGTGAACTTGGATTTCACCCCGGTGATGATGCCGCCGAACACCACATCCTCCTTCTTGGCAAGCTCCACCTTGTCGCCCAGTTCTGAGCAGTGGGTATTGCAGAGGTTGCGGAGGATGATTTCGTAATCGTCGAGCGGATGAGCCGAGAGATAGATGCCCACGAGCTCACGCTCCCTGTTGAGCCTTTCGATGGTGCTCCAAGATTCAGCTTCCGGTATAGGAGGGGTGGCTATCTCCACCGCCTCTACGCCTCCGAAGAGCGAGGTGGCTGCCTCGCGCTGCTCCTGCTGGTAGAGCTGGCCGTATCTTACGAGCGTATCCAGGAAGGTATCGCCCTTGCTGTTCTTGCCGAAGTACTGCTCGCGGCGGATGCCGAAGCTGTCGAAACCGCCACTCAGAGCCAGACTTTCGAATGCCTTGCGGTTGACATTGGAGAAATCCACGCGCTCGGCAAAATCGAAGATGTTCTTATAAGGGCCGTTCTTCAGGCGCTCTGCCACGATGGCATCGGCGGCAGGAGTTCCCATTCCCTTGATGGCGGAGAGTCCGAAGCGTATCTCGCCATGCTCGTTCACACCGAAGGCACGGTAGCTCTCGTTTACATCCGGTCCCAGGGTCTTGATGTCCATCGACTGGCACTCCTCCATCAGCTTGGTAATCTCGGTGATCTGCGCAAAGCGGCGGGTCATCAGCGCTGCCATATATTCGGCTGGATAGTGCGCCTTGAGATAGGCAGTCTGATAGGCTACCCAGGAATAGCAGGTGGCGTGCGACTTGTTGAAGGCGTAGGATGCAAACTTCTCCCAGTCGCCCCAGATCTTCTCGAGCACAGCCGGATCGTGGCCGTTCTCCTGTCCCTGCTTGATGAACTTCGGCTTCATCGCATCTACGATAGCCTTTTTCTTCTTACCCATCGCCTTACGGAGGGCATCCGACTCGCCTCGGGTGAAGCTTGCCAGCTGGCGGGAAAGGAGCATCACCTGCTCCTGATACACCGTGATGCCGTAGGTATCCTTGAGGTATTTCTCCATGCAGGGGATATCGTAGGTGATGGCCTGCTGGCCGTTCTTGCGGGCGATGAAGTCGGGGATGTAATCCATAGGTCCCGGACGGTAGAGGGCGTTCATGGCGATGAGGTCCTCGAAAACCGTAGGCTTCAGCTCGCGGAGATACTTCTGCATACCCGGCGACTCGAACTGGAAGGTTCCGATGGTCTGGCCGCGCTGGTAGAGCTGATAGGTAAGCTCGTCATCGATAGGGATGGTATCGAGATCTACGACATCGCCCGTGGTCTGCTTGATAACCTTGCACGCCTCCTTCATCTCGGAGAGGGTCTTCAGACCCAGGAAGTCCATCTTGATGAGTCCGGTGGTCTCGATCACGTGACCGTCGTACTGGGTTACAGCCGTCTTCAGTCCCGGGAAATCAGGGTCATCGGCGGTAGATACAGGCACCCAGTTGCTGATAGGGTCGCGGCAGATGATGAATCCGCAGGCATGGATACCCGTGCCGCGGATGGTACCCTCGAGCATGCGGGCATACTTGATGGTATTGCTCTCGCGGGGGTCGCTGGAGTATTCTGCCTCCTTCAGCTCCGGGGTATATTTGATGGCGTTGGCAAGGTTCATCTTCGCTCCGTCGGGCAGACGGTCGGGAATCGCCTTGCAGAGTGCATTCGCCTTGTCCAAAGGCAGCTTCTCTACGCGCGCCACATCCTTGATGGAGTTCTTGGTGGCCATCGAACCGTATGTAATAATGTGGGCACAGTTCTCGTGACCGTACTTATCCATTACCCAGCGCAACACCTTGCCTCGGCCGTCGTCATCGAAGTCGGTATCGATATCAGGCAGGTTCACACGGTCTGGGTTCAGGAAACGCTCAAACAGCAGGTCGTACTTCAGAGGGTCGATTTTGGTGATTCCCAGGCAATATGCCACTACGGAACCTGCCGCTGATCCACGCCCCGGGCCCACCATTACGCCCAGCTCTTCGCGTGCCGCCCTGATGAAGTCGGACACGATGAGGAAGTAGCCCGGGAAACCCATGGTCTTCATCACGTGGAGCTCGAAGTTCACGTGCTCATCCACATTCTCGGGCAGCGGATCGCCATAAAGCTTCCTGGCTCCCTCGTAGGCGAGGTGGCGCAGGTATTCTGCCTCAAACTTGATGCGGTATATCTTGTCGTAGCCGCCCAGACGGTCGATCACCTTCTGACCTTCCTCGGGCGACAGCTGGTTTTCTCCATTCTCATCAGTGGTAAACTCCCTGTAGAGGTCTTCTTCCGACACCTTCTGGCGCAGCTGCTCCTCGGTACCGAAACTCTCCGGAATGGGGAAGAACGGCATGATAGGACCATGGTCGATGCTGTAGATCTCCACCTTATCCAATACTTCGAGGGTATTCGAGAGCGCCTCGGGGATATCAGAGAACACTTCGTTCATTTCCTCGCGGGTCTTGAACCACTCCTGCTTGGAGTAGCGCATGCGGTTAGGATCGTCCAGGTCCTTGCCGGTGGCAATGCAGAGCAGATGGTCGTGCGCCTCGGCAGTCTCCTTGTCCTCGAAGTGGCAGTCGTTGGTGCATACGAGCTTGATGCCGTATTCCCTGGCAAACTCGATGAGCACCTTGTTCGCCTTCTGCTGCAGTTCGTAAGCCTCGCGGTTGGCGAGCAGGCTCGGATCATCGGGCACCTTGTGGCGCTGCAGCTCCAGGTAATAGTCATCGCCGAAGAGATTGTGATACCACTCGCATGCCTCGCGGGCTCCGGCGATATCGCCCTTCAGGATCTTGGCTGGCACCTCGCCGGCGATACATGCCGAGCAGACGATGAGGTCTTCGTGATACTTCTCCAGATCGGCACGGTCGGTTCGAGGGCGCATGTAGTATCCATCCACCCACGAATTGCTCACCAGCTTGATGAGGTTCTTGTATCCGTTATAGTTCTTGGCGAGCACGATGAGGTGGTAACCACTCATATCGCCCTTGTCCTTCTCGCGGTCGCCCTTGGTGCGTCGTGCCACATACATCTCGCAACCGATGATGGGCTTGAAGGGTTCGAGCCCCTCCTTCTTGCGGTCTTTGTTGACCTTTCCGCAATAGTCAACCAGCTCCTTGATGCCGAACATCACACCATGATCGGTTACTGCCATACCCTTCATGCCATCCTTGATGGCCTTGTCCACCAGACGTGGAATCTTGGACTGACCGTCGAGGATGGAATACTGTGTATGGACGTGTAAATGAACAAAATCTTCCATTTTTTGCGTTAAAATTCGTAATTTGAGAACAAAGTTACTGCTAAAAGTTGATATTGCCAAAAGAAATGGGAGAAAAATTTGCAAAAACGATAAAAATGACGTACCTTTGCACCGAAAATAAAAACGTAAACCTTTCTCATGGGACAAAAAATCAAGAAACTAAAAAAGATAAGAATTCACCGCGAAGGCACCGACCAGCTGGTGTTCGGCGGTATAGCACTGGTGGCTGTCGCAGCAGTACTGTGGATGGCCTTTGACAACAAGATACCTTTCTGGGCATTCCTTGTGGTCTTCGGTGTAGTATATGGTATCGTGCTCAACTTCTACCGATGCCCGATCAGATTCCTGAACGTGGAAGATACCGAGAAACTCGTGGTAGCTCCTGCCGACGGCAAGATCGTGGTGATAGAGGAAGTGGAGAATGCACCTTACTTTAACGATAAGCGACTGATGATTTCCATCTTCATGAGCCTCTGGAACGTACATGCCAACTGGTTTCCGGTGGATGGCAAGGTGAAGTTCGTGAAGCACGAGGACGGAAAGTTCCTGAAGGCATGGCTGCCTAAGGCGAGCGAGGAGAACGAGCACGCCGACACGATGATCACCACCCCTGAGGGCGTGGATGTATTGTGTCGACAGATTGCCGGTGCCGTAGCCCGCCGCATCGTAACCTATGCCAAGGAGGGAGAAGAGTGCTACATCGATGAGCATCTCGGATTCATCAAACTGGGTTCACGAGTGGATGTGTATCTGCCTCTCGGCACGGAAGTATGCGTGAAGATGGGACAGTCAACCACAGGTGATCAGACAATCATAGCAAAACTGAAATAAGAAAATGAGTATTAAGAAGCATATTCCAAACACGATTACCTGCTGCAACCTCATCTCAGGCTGCATCGCTACATCGTTTGCCTTCGGGGGAAATCCCGAAATGGCACTGTTGTGGATTATCATTGGAGCTGTTTTTGACTTTTTCGATGGTATGAGCGCCCGCTTGCTGCACGTTTCATCGCCTATCGGCAAGGAGCTGGACTCGCTTGCCGACGATGTGACCTTTGGCGTAGCACCCGCCACCATCGTATTCTCACAACTCTTTGTAATGGAGTATCCGGAGTTTCTGGAGCCTTTGCGCCCTTGGTTGCCATACGTAGCCTTCATCATCGCAGCTTTCTCTGCCCTGAGACTGGCGAAGTTCAACCTGGATGAGCGCCAGACAACCTCTTTCATCGGCGTACCTACGCCAGCCAATGCGCTGTTCTGGGGTTCGCTGGTAGTAAGCAGCCCCAGCTGGATTACCAACCAGAGCTGGTCGATATATCTCGTGCTGGCGCTGATTTTCATTACCAGCTTCCTGCTGGTATGCGAGTTGCCGCTGTTCGCCCTGAAGTTCAAGCAGTGGTCGTTCAAGGGCAACGAGGTGAAGTATTGCTTTGCCGGTTTCGCCATCGCCGTTCTTGCGGTATCTGTGGCTGCCGAAGGAGCAAGAGGATTCCTGGAGGGATGGTGGCCTGTCATCCTGATGTACGTACTTCTCTCCTGGATCATGTTTTTGAAGAAAAAATAAAAATATAGGTTTTTGTCATGTTTTTTCTTCGGAAGGACATGGAAATTTTGAAGAAGGGTATCAGCTTTCTTCGAATGATAAAAAGATTGGGGAATAACAAAGGCTTACTTCCGGCGGGAAGTAAGCCTTATCTTTTTTATATGATCTCTGATGATTAGTTGTGTACGAGTGTACCAATCTCCTCACCTTCCATCACCTTCTTCAGGTTGCCTACTACATCCATATTGAATACGTAGATAGGAAGGTCGTTCTCCTTGCACATGGTAGTAGCCGTGAGGTCCATCACCTTCAAGCCCTTGGTGTAAATCTCATCATAGGTGATGTCCTTGAACTTGGTAGCGGTAGGATCCTTCTCTGGGTCGGCGGTATAGATGCCGTCCACACGGGTACCCTTGAGCATCACGTCTGCCTCAATCTCGATACCACGGAGAGAAGAACCGGTATCGGTAGTGAAATATGGGCTTCCTGTACCTGCAGAGAAGATGCAGATGTAGCCGTCTTCCATTGCCTCGATTGCCTTCCACTTGGTGTAGAACTCACCGATAGGCTCCATGCGGATAGCTGTAAGCACCTTGTTCTTCACGCCCAGCGCACCGAGGGCACTGCTCAGGGCGAGAGAGTTGATGACGGTGGCACACATGCCCATCTGGTCACCCTTCACACGGTCGAATCCCTTCTGGCTTCCGCTCAATCCACGGAAAATGTTACCACCACCGATCACGATACCGATCTGCACGCCCATCTCGTGAACTTCCTTAATCTGCTTAGCATAATCACTCAAGCGCTCAGGGTCGATGCCGAAGCTCTGCTTGCCCATCAGGCTCTCACCGCTCAACTTCAAAAGAATTCTTTTAAACTTTGCCATAAATATCTTGTTTAATGTTTATTGTTTCATATTTGCTGAAGGAATCAGGAACCTGATTTCGCCGAAGGCATACGACCGGATCATTCCTTTCCTGTCGTGAAGGATGAGATGGCCGTCATCTTCCACCTCTACGAAGGCCCCCTCGAATTTGCCGTCGGCATCCTCGTACCAGTGGAATCCCTTGCGGCGGTAGAGCGAGAGATGATAGATGCCCGAAACATCCATATAGTCGGCACGGCGGAGCAGCTCATAATACTTCTTGAATGCCTCGATGATCTTCTGCAGCACCTCTTCCCTATCCACCTCGTGACCCAGAATCTGAGCCAGGGATACCGGATTGGGCGCATCGCTGTGGAACTCGGTCTGATTGATGTTCACCCCGGTACCGAAGATGCATCGCTTGATGCCCTTGGAATCGATAGAGGTCTCTATCAGCGTGCCGCTGATCTTCCTGTCGTTCCAATATACATCGTTCGGCCATTTCAGCGTAATGCCGTCGGTATAGGTATCCAGGGCATCCTTGACGGCTAGGGCTCCTGCCTCTGAGAGCAGGAACTGCTGGCGTACGGGCACCCAGGTAGGAGTCATCAGCAAACTGAACAGGAGGTTCTTGCCCGGTTCGCTCTCCCAGGTATGCGTGCCCTGTCCCCTGCCTGCCGTCTGATAATCGGCTACAGCCACGATGAACGTATCATCCTCGCAGGCTTTCATTCCCTTCAGGAAGGTATTCGTAGAATCCACTTCCTGCATTCTTATGATCTTTGTTTCCATTTTCACCTTATTATATATATGTAAGCATCTGCCTCAAAGGATCAGCATCGGATTGAAGGCATCCTTGAGATGCTGCAGACTCTTCACCTGATGTTCGCTTCCCACGATGGAGATGACATCGAAGCGCAACTCTTTGTCCACCTGGCATTCCTTGACATAGGCATTGGCAGCTATGGCAAGATTCCTCATCTTGCCGGGGGTAACAGCCTCTTCGGGCTGCTGGTATTCCTCGCCGGTGCGGGTCTTCACCTCTACCACCACCAGGGTGTTGCCATCGGGCGTATAGGCAAGGATATCCAGGTCGCGGCGGCCTATCCTCCAGTCACGATCTATGATGGTATAGCCCTCATCTTCCAGATAGAGCGCAGCCTCATCTTCTCCCCATTTGCCCAAATCATTATGTTCAGCCATAGATTATTCTCTTTAATTTACCTCTGGCGGCATCATTTTCCGCCCAAAAGGCACTATTACTATGCAAAAATAATACTTTTCTTTCATCCATCAAAGTTTTTTATGTATTTTTGCACAAAAATAGAAAAAGAGAAATCATAAAGAATGGAAATATGGAAGACAATCTGAAAAAAGACGAAGAATATATGCGCCGTGCACTGATGGAGGCGCAGGCGGCATTCGACGAAGACGAGATTCCGGTAGGTGCCGTCATCGTTTGCAGGGACCGCATCATCTCGAGAGCCCACAATCTTACAGAGATGCTTACCGATGTTACCGCCCATGCCGAGATGCAGGCGATTACATCCGGAGCGAACATGCTGGGCGGAAAATACCTGAAAGACTGTACCCTCTATGTCACCGTAGAGCCGTGCGTAATGTGCGCCGGAGCCTTGGGATGGTCGCAGATCAGCCGTGTGGTGTATGGTGCCGGAGATGAAAAAAGGGGCTATACAAAATATGCGCCCGATGCACTGCATCCTAAGACAACAGTTACATCGGGCGTATTGGAAGATGAGTGCCGTGCACTCATGCAGGATTTCTTTCAGAGAAAGAGATAATCATTACTTCACGAGAACAACCAGGTACTTGCTGGTGCTCCAGAAAATCTGAGAGTTGGTGATGCGGAGCGTATATTGCTTGTTGGCATCACGAACCAGAGTATAAGAGCTTGAAGGATGAGTAGTGAGCAACTTGGCTGACTTAGAATAAAGCTTGATCTCAGAAACCTCACGGATATCTACCTTTGTAAAGTAGCTCTTGTTGAAGTTACCGGTCATAACCTTGCCATTCTCCATGATGTGCTGGTTCTTCAGCTCCTTCTTGGTACCGAATACATACCATGCTGTGTTGAGCTGCTTATCCTGAGCATTGATCACCTCAGTCTTCTTACTGCTTTCCTTGGTAAGGTTGCTGGTCTTGGTGTTCAAGTTGTTGATAGTCTCATCAAGAGCTGCAATGTGGATATCCTTGCTATCCAACTCCTCACGGAGTGCCTGGAGCTGCTTCTCCTTCTCAACCAGCTGCTTCTGCAGGTTCTCGATGGTCTTCTTGAGCTGGTCGCCCTGGATAGAGCTGTTAGCCAACTGCTTCTGCAACTTGGCGAGGAGCTCCTTGTTCTGCTTCATGCGAGTAGCGATGAACTGCACATCCTCCTTGAGTTTCTGTCTCTTGGTGGCACCCTCGCCATTCTTCAAGAGCACCACGCGGTTCTCAGCCTCATTGATCTGGTTGAGACCATCCTCAATCTCATTCAGAGTACCCAGCATATCATTCAGTTCGCTATCCTTCTGCGCAATGATGCTGTTGAGCGAATCTGATTGAGCCGCATTGTTAGCGGCATTGTTCTTGCCGTCGTTACATCCTGTTAAAACAAAGGCTGCGAGGCACGCCATCATTAATAGCTTTTTCATAATCCTTCTCCTTTTTGTTAATTTTATGATTAATACTTTATTTATTTATTATTCTTACGCTCTTCGCGTCGCTTTTCCTTCAATTCCTCCTTCAGCTGCTTGGGATCCTTACCCGCCAGCACGATGACGAACTCGCCGCGCGGTTCCGTCTCCAGGAAGTGGGCGATTACCTCGGCAAGGCTTCCACGCACACTTTCCTCGTGCAGCTTCGAGATTTCACGGCAGCAGCTCACCTGTCTGTCCTCTCCAAAGACCTCGGCAAACTGCTGCAAGGTCTTCACCACTCTATAGGGTGACTCGTAGAAGATCATGGTGCGCACCTCATCCTTGAGCGATTCCAGATAGGTTTGTCTACCCTTCTTCTGCGGGATGAATCCCTCGAAGCAGAATCTGTCGCAAGGTAATCCGGACGACACGATGGCTGGGATGCAAGCCGTAGGTCCCGGAAGGGTCTGCACGGTGATGCCTGCTTTCGCAGCCTCACGAGCCAGATAGAAACCAGGGTCGCTGATGCCTGGGGTTCCTGCATCACTGATCAAGGCGATGGTCTCACCAGCCTTCAATCGCTCTACGATGCCAGCCGATGTGCCATGCTCATTAAACTTATGATGCGCCACTAATCGATTTTTAATATCGAAATGCTTAAGCAGGACGCTCGATGTCCGAGTGTCCTCAGCGAGCACCATATCTGCCTCTTTCAAGACCCGGATGGCTCGCATTGTCATGTCCTCCATATTGCCTACTGGAGTCGGTACGATATATAATATGCCCATAAGTGGGTACAAATGTAGTTAATTAATCTTTCATAGCAAAAAAAAACTGCGTATCTTTGCATTTTTTAAAACCTTATTAGTAATTTTGTCCCCGAAATGACTGAAATACTGAATGGGGAGGCACACCGTCCCGGAAGAATTGAAGTGGTGTGCGGATCGATGTTCTCCGGAAAAACCGAGGAACTGATCCGAAGAATGAAGCGTGCCAGCTTCGCCAGACAGAAGGTGGAAATCTTCAAGCCGGCGATAGATACGCGCTACTCCGAAGACAATGTAGTGAGCCATGACCAGAATTCTATCCGATCTACTCCTATTGAATCTTCCGGATCGATTTTGCTATTGGCTTCGGATATCGACGTGGTCGGTATCGACGAGGCTCAGTTTCTGGACAATGGATTGGTGGAGGTCTGCAACGAACTCGCCAACCGCGGCGTACGCGTCATCGTGGCGGGGCTGGATATGGATTTCAAGGGTGTTCCATTCGGTCCGATTCCTGCGCTCTGTGCCATCGCCGACGAGGTGACCAAGGTGCACGCCATCTGCGTGAAGTGCGGTGCACTGGCATACGTCAGCCATCGACTGGTGGCTAACGACAAGCGCGTGCTCCTGGGTGAGCAGGATGAATACGAGCCGCTCTGCAGAGACTGCTACCAGAAAGCCATCAACCAGGAGAAATAGAAGAAAGTATCAAAATTCAAAGTTCAAGGTAAATGAGTAAGGAGATTACATTCGACAAGTTCATCAGATGGGCTGGTATCGTTACCCTCGTCATTGCAGTACTCTACATCACCAACTATCTGAGTGAGGTACTGCTTCCTTTCTTTATAGCATGGTTTTTCGCATACCTGCTCTATCCCGTCGTGAAGTTCATCGAGAATAAACTCCATGTCAAGGTTCGTGCCATCTCCATTCTTCTGGCAATGGGAGCTGCGATTGCCATCGTGGGGGGTGTCATCTGGCTCATCATCCCACCAATGATCGACCAGTTTGACAAACTGGGAGAAGTGTTAACCCGATGGGTTCATCAAACCACCCATACCAACAATCTCACGATGCTGATCAAGGAGTGGCTGCAGGACAACCAGACCACCATAGAACGATTCTTGAAGAGCAAGGACTTCAGCGATGCCCTGAAGACTACGATGCCGAAGGTTTTCTCGGTAGTGAGCCAGACGGCAACCGTGCTGATGAGTATCGTGGCATCCATGATTACCTTATTATATATGTTCTTCATCCTGCTCGATTACGAAACCCTGACAGCCAACTGGGTGCGCATCTTCCCGAAGAAGAACCGTCCGTTCTGGTCGGCACTGATGAAGGATGTAGAGCGCGAGCTCAACAACTATATCCGAGGCCAGGGAATGGTGGCGCTCTGTATGGGCATCATGTTCTGCATCGGCTTCACCATCATCGGTTTCCCGATGGCGATAGGTCTGGGTATTCTGATCGGCATCATGGACCTGGTACCGTATCTTCATACCTTTGCCCTCATTCCTACGGCATTCCTGGCAATGCTCAAGGCGGCAGATACGGGACAGAACTTCTGGGTAGTCTTCGGACTGGCAGTATTGGTATTCTGCGTGGTGCAGGTGATTACGGATATGGTGGTTACGCCGAAGATTATGGGCAAGGCGATGGGCTTGAACCCAGCCATCCTGCTCCTGAGTCTTTCGATATGGGGTGCTCTGCTGGGCTTCCTGGGGCTGATTGTTGCCCTTCCGCTCACCACCCTTCTCATAGCTTATTGGCAGCGGTATGTAACGAGAGAAAAGCCGCAATATGAAGAGAAATTAGGGCCGGATCTACCGGAAACTGCCACTGAAACGGGTAAAATAGAAGAAAAACAATAAAAAAACGACTAAATATTTGGTGATTTCAAAAAATAGTCGTACCTTTGCACTCGCTTTTGAACATAAAGTTAGAGATTGACTCGCTAGCTCAGCTGGTAGAGCACAACACTTTTAATGTTGGGGTCATGGGTTCGAGCCCCATGCGAGTCACAGTCTCAGAAAAGGACTTTCCACTAAGGGAAGTCCTTTTTTCGTATATGGTTCGGGGAGGTGGATTCTTTTAACTCTCATTAACTAAAAACAGATGCAAGATTCTTGCTGTTCTGCGTTTTATATAATGGAATGTAGGGCAAAAATGCCCTCGGATACCAAAAGGTGCCGGAAAGATTCCCACATAGAAACAAAAAATTAGAATAAAATAAAATTTCATAAGACAAAAATAAAAAAAGACAAAAATAAAATTTCATAAGACAATGAAGAAAATTACATTATTCTCAATCCTGGCTGTACTCTTTGCAGCTATGTCATTCACCTCTTGTAATACTGACGGTGACAGCGGTATGAACTTCCTGACCCTTGAGCAGCAGAAGAGCTTCCAGCAGGCTATGTCATTGGGTTCATACAACAACATGGCCATTCTCTACGAAAAGAAGAATGATGCCAACGTAAAAAATCAGGTTGACTCTGTTGCATCATCTTGCAGCATCAGCATGTACGGCGACAGCACCATGACAATGACCAACTTCCCTGTGGCTGCACTCGCAGAGCACATCAATAACAAGGATTTGGCTGCCGCCATCGCCAAGGTGACTCCAAGAACCATCAAGTGCAAGTATAATGTAATGCCAAACAGTACTTCTGAAGTAGCTTACTTCATTGCTTGCCCTAATGCTGTCGAGTTGAATCTGGCTTATGGCACAGACAACAAGAGTCACAAGGTAGTGCTTGTTTTCATCCCTAGCCAGATGTATTACGGCTACTGCACACTCAAGGAGCCAAGACAGCTGGGCTTCCAGTTCGCACTCTATCAGATCTGGGTGGATGGCAACCAGACCAACTTCATCCAGAACTCAACCAACTCTGCTAACACCACAGTAGGTTTCCTCTTCCGCAACGCATGGAAGAAGTAAGAAGAGAGGGCTAGAGAATTCAAATTCAAGAAATTAAGTTAATACTCTTTTAAATACAAACAACTTACAAATATATGGTCTGAATTTATCACTCAGCGTGAAAACTACATAAAAAGGCGCAATAGCTCTCCTGCTATCGCGCCTTACTTTTTTATTCTAATCTTTCTTCCAGAGCTTGCTCATATCCTCCAAGCTCTTGCCCTTGGTTTCAGGTACCAGCTTCCATACGAAGAAAGCTGCAACGATACAGATGGCACCATACAGACCATAGGTAAACCAATGACCGAAATCATCACCAGGAGTCAGGTGCATATTGAACATCGGTACGAAGGTAGAGCTGACGATGAAGTTGAATATCCACTGGAAAGCTACGGCAATCGCCACAGCCGCACCACGGATGGTATTCGGGAAAAGCTCGGCGATAAGCACCCAGGCAATAGGTCCCCAGGAGAACATAAAGCTGGCACTATATACCATGATACTCAGCATGGTAACCGTACTCAAGGCTTCATTTCCAAAGGTCAAGGCTACGCCCAAGGCTCCTGCTGCCATGCCGATGGAACCGAAGATAAGCAATGGCTTGCGACCCAGCTTCTCTACCGTAAAGACGGCTACCAGCGTAAACGAGATATTCACAATACCCATGATGACGGTCTGAACCATCGGATTACCCATTCCCATATCCTGGAAGATACGAGGCGCATAATAGAGCACCGCATTGATACCCACTGCCTGCTGGAATACAGAAAGCATCACGCCCACAAAGATACACATAAAGCCATAGGAGAAGAGCTTCTCGGTCTTCACGGTCACCGTATTCTTGATATCGTGGATAATCTCGCGTGCCTTCTCAGAACCATTGATCTTGGCAAGCACGCCGTATGCCTTCTCGTCCTGTCCGATCATCACGAGATAACGAGGAGTCTCAGGTACGAAGCAGATCAGGAAGGTGAACAGTCCTGCCGGAACCATCTCGCTACCAAACATATATCTCCATCCCGTCTCGATGGTCCACTGCGCATCCACCATATTGGCGATGGCACCCGCAGCATCATAGATAGGATTGGCATGGGAACCCATAATGATGAAATTGACGAAGTAAACCACCAGCTGACCGAAGATGATGGCAAACTGATTGCAGCTCACCAACATACCGCGCATATTGCTCGGAGCGATTTCGCCGATATACATCGGACAGATGGCAGAAGCCATACCAACACCGATACCACCCAGCACACGATAGAAGTTGAATACCACCAGCAACGTCCAGTCGGCATGTCCCTGAGGCAGGAGATAAGATTCCGGTTCCATGGATCCCCAGGCTGAGAGAAAGAAGCAGACACCCGCAAAGATGAGCGAGCGCTTACGACCCAGCCTGCTGGCGAAAAGACCAGAAAGCGAACTACCGATGATACAGCCGATCAGCGCACTGGAAGAAGTGAATCCGTGCATCACATCGGTGTATTCGAAATCTCCGGCACCCTTGAAGAATGCCTGCAAACCCTTCTCGGCACCTGATATCACAGCGGTATCGTAACCGAAAAGCAAGCCACCCAATACGGCGACCATCACAATCGAGAAAAGATAGGCCTTAGAGCCCGTTTGTTGTTGTTCCATTTTACTATAGGTTATTTGTTTATTTTTATATTTTTATCTGTTTATTTTAAAATAATACGCATAATCTGCACATTTCCCCTATTTTTTTTGTAAATTTGCAACCAAAATAAGAGAACATAGATATTACGTAATATGAACATCGCAGAATTCTTACATCAGAAGGGCGACAAAAGAGGCTTCTCTTTCGAGGTTTTGCCACCTCTCAAGGGTAATGGCACTGCGGCTCTCTTCCGCACCATCGACAGCCTCAAGGACTTCGACCCACGGTTTATCAACATTACCACACACCACAGCGAGTATGTTTACAAGGAACTGGAAAACGGTCTCCTCACTCGTCAACGTGTGCGTCGCCGCCCTGGCACCGTTGCCATCGCAGGCGCAATCCAGAACAAGTACGACATCCCTGTCATCCCTCACGTCATCTGTAGCGGTGCCACGAAGGAAGACATCGAATACGAATTGCTCGATCTCCAGTTTCTGGGCATCAGCAATATCCTTGTGCTGAGAGGCGACAAGGCGAAGGAAGACCGAGAGTTTACTCCAACAGAAAAAGGTCATTCCAATGCCACCGACCTGCTGAAACAAGTAAACCAGTTTAACGACGGTTTCTTCTTCGACGGCACCCCGATCAAGCATCCGGGTGATAAATTCTGCTGTGGCGTAGCCTGCTATCCGGAGAAGCACGAAGAGGCTCCCAATCTGGAGATGGACATGCAGCATCTCCTGGAGAAGCAGCAATTGGGCGCTGACTATGCCATCACCCAGCTCTTCTACGACAACGAGAAATTCTATGCTTTCGTAGAGAAGGCTCGCCAGATGGGCATCACCATCCCTATCGTTCCGGCGCTGAAGCCATTCGCCAAGCTGAGTCAGCTCACCATGGTACCAAAGACCTTCCATTGCGACATCCCGGAAGCTCTGGCGCAGGAGGTTTTGAAGTGCAAGAGCGATGAAGATGCCAAGGCACTCGGTATCGAGTGGACGACTGCCCAGGTGAAAGATCTCTTCGATCACGGATACAATCATATCCATTTCTTCACCGTTTCGGCGGTGGATAGCGTGAAACAGATAGCTAAAATTTTATTTTAAAGTTCAAAGTTCAATGTTAAATAGTGAAGTGATAGGTCAGCAAGATATATGGAACCGTCTGATGGAGATGGTTCAGGAGAATCGTGTGCCTCATGCACTGATGTTCTGCGGTCCACAAGGTTGTGGAAAACTGGCAGTGGCGCTGGCTTTTGCCAGCTATCTGCTGGGCGATTCCCCGATGCTGAGAAAATGGGAGCATCCCGACCTGCACTTCACCTTCCCTACCATCAAGACATCCGAGATGAGCGGCGACCATACGCCCGTAAGTCTCGACTTTATGAAAGAATGGCGTGAGATGCTCCTCCAGGAAGGTCCGTATGTGCTGATCAGCGACTGGATGCAGCGCATGGGCAAGACTGATGCCGACTTCAACAAGCAGGCAATCATCACCGCCGATGAGACCGACAATCTTTCGAGAGAACTGAGCATGATGTCGAGTCAGGGCGGATACAAGATCAGTCTGATATGGTTGCCGGAGCGTATGAACCTCACGAGTGCCAACAAGATATTGAAACTGCTGGAAGAGCCGCCTCATCAGACACTCTTCCTCCTGGTAAGCGAACAGCCGGAACTTCTGCTCGAAACCATCAGAAGCCGTGCACAGCGTATCGACCTGAAAAAGATTGAAACTTCCGAGGTGGAGAAAGCGCTCATAGAACGAAGAGCGCTGGATGCAGAATCAGCCCACCGCATCGCCCGAATCGCCAACGGCAACTGGAACCATGCATTGGAGGAGCTGGACTCTGGCAATGAAAACCGCCAGCATCTGGATATGTTCATCATGCTGATGCGCCTCTCCTATATGCGCAACATCCACGATTTGAAGAAGTGGAGCGAGGTGGTTGCCACCTTCGGCAGAGAGAAGCAGAAGCGAATGCTCGATTACTTCATGCACATGCTGCGCGAGAGTTTCATGTATAATTTCCGCCAGCCGGAACTCAGTTATATGACACAGGAGGAGGAGAATTTCGCCAGGAACTTCGCCCGATTCATCAACGAGGCGAATATTATCGACATCTCCAATCTCTTCGAGGAAAGCAAGCGATTCATCGCCCAGAATGCCAACCCGAAAATCGTGTTCTTCGACCTGGCGCTAAAGAATATCGTTCTGCTCATCAGAAAATAAAGGAAATACATCCCCCAAAAGGGCAATATATATTAATCAATAAATAATAAATAGAATACATCGTGGATTATAAAAATATGAAATTCAAAATGTGGAATGGCTGCGATAGAGGTCTATGCTGCAAGGCTGTGGGGCGTCAGGACCGACAGCTCAACACATACGACTGGCTAGCCGATGTGCCAGGAAACGCTGAGAGCACCGACCTGGTGGAAGTGCAATTTAAAAATACCCGAAAGGGATATTATCACAATGTTAACAACCTCGACCTCAAGAAGGGCGACATCGTGGCTGTAGAGGCTAACCCGGGTCACGACGTGGGTGTAGTAACATTAACCGGCCGACTGGTAAAACTGCAGATCAAGAAGGCAAACCTCAAGTCACAGGATGACATCAAACGCATCTACCGACTTGCCAAGCAGGTGGACCTCGACAAGGCAAAGGAGGCCAAGAGCCGCGAACACGACACTATGATCCAGAGCCGTCAGATAGCCAAGGACCTGGGCCTGAAGATGAAAATCGGCGACGTGGAGTATCAGGGCGATGGCAACAAGGCCATCTTCTACTATATCGCTGATGAGCGTGTAGATTTCCGCCAGCTCATCAAGGTACTTGCCGATACCTTCCATGTCCGTATCGAGATGAAGCAGATTGGTGCACGTCAGGAGGCTGGCCGTATCGGCGGTACCGGTCCTTGCGGCAGAGAGCTCTGCTGCGCTACTTGGATGAAGAACTTCGTAAGTGTGAGCACCAATGCTGCACGCTACCAGGACATCTCGCTCAACCCTCAGAAGTTGGCTGGCATGTGCGCCAAACTGAAGTGCTGCCTCAACTACGAGGTAGATAACTATGTAGAGGCAAGCCGAAAGATGCCACCTAAGGATGCCGTGCTTCAGACTGCCGACGGCGAGTTCCATCAGTTCAAGGTAGATATCCTTGCCGGACTCATCACCTACTCTTCTGACAAGAACATGGCTTCCAACCTGGAGACCATCACAGCAGAACGTGCCAAGGAAATCATTGAGATGAATAAACAGGGCGAGAAACCGCTCAGCCTGATGGAGAATGGCAAGATGAAGGAAACTTCCAAGAGCATCGACCTACTCAATGAGTCTGATCTCAGCCGATTCGACAAGGCGAAGAAAAAGAAGAAGAACAAGAACCGCAATGCGAACCGCCCGGAAAGAAACGAGAACCGCCAGCCAAACGGCAACCGTTCAGAGAAGGGAGATAACCGTCAGCCAAACGGCAATAACCGCAATAGGGATAATAGAAACAAGGGACCTCGCCAGCAGGGAAACAGACCTCAACAGGGCAATAACAATAAGCCTCAGCAGGGCGAGAATAACAAGCCTCAGCAGGCAAACAACAACAAGCCTCAGCAAGGCGAGAATAACAAGCCACAGGAGGACAAGAAGTAAAAATGAAAAGACTGATTCATTTCGTTTTCATACTGGTGGCAACCATAGCCTTCAGCGCTTGCAATCATGCCAAGGTATATGATGAATATGCCCACACGCCGATTGCAGGATGGGAGAAGAACGATACCCTATCGTTCGAAATCCCTCCGATGGCTGCCACCGGCTATTACCGGCAGAGCCTGGGTCTGAGAACCACGGGTGCCTATCCGTTTACGGCATTGACACTCATCGTGAACCAGACCATCTACCCTGCCAACAAGGGCAAGCGTATCGAGAAGACTGATACCCTACTCTGCCAGCTCATCAACCAGCATGGCGAGAACAAGGGACAGGGCATCAGCTACTATCAGTACAACTTCCCTATCAATATCTATAAGATAAACAGAGGCGATTCCATCCATATCGCCATCCGCCATGATATGAAGCGAGAAATTCTTCCGGGTGTAAGCGACATCGGAGTGAAAATAACGAAAAATGACCAATGAGACGTATCTCACTGGTCATTTTTTTATGCTGTAAAATTCTAGCTTCTTACCAGGTTTCTTCCGGCATCAATACGCAGGAAGATGAAAAGCAGGATGGTAAAGCCCCAGAGCGAACTACCTCCATAACTGAAGAACGGAAGCGGAATACCGATTACCGGCGTCAGTCCCAGCACCATTCCCACATTAATAAATAGGTGGAACAGGAATACCGAAAGCACACAATAGCCGTATATTCGTCCGAACTTGAAAGGTTGTCGCTCCGCCAGATGTATCAATCTCAATATCAACATCAGGAAGAGCAGCAATACGCCTGCCGACCCCAGAAATCCTTCCTCCTCTCCTACCGTACAGAAGATGAAGTCGGTATCCTGCTCAGGCACGAACTTCAGCTTGGTCTGGGTTCCGTTCAGGAATCCCTTTCCCTGCAAGCCACCCGAACCGATGGCTATCTCACTCTGATGTACATTATATCCGGCACCCGCCAGGTCTTCGTCCAATCCCAACAGCACGTTGATACGCACTCGCTGGTGAGGTTCCATCACGTTGTTCAGCACGTAATCGGCACTGTAGAAGAAGGCAATACTTCCCATTGCGAATATCGAAATCAGGAAATAGTTGCGGAAGCGGGTCCTCAGACCGTGATACACCAGGAATCCAATCATCACCGCACAGAGCAGCAGCTGCACCCATACGATGTCAAACGGAATGATGTAGGTGGAGAAGAGTGCGAAGATGAGCGTGATGCCCACCGAGTAGCACAGGATGATGAGAGCATGCTTCCTGTTGCCCGTATAGCTGTTCACCAGTCCTGCCGTGAAGATCTGCACCAGCAGCAGCACCGTGAACTTTCCCACCGAGGTGTAGGTATCCCACATCGTCACGTTCTCGTACTTGATACCCACCACAAAGTAAACCACCATCGAGACTCCGGTAAAGAGGATGGCACCCGGCATTCCCTCGCGGTAAAGCATCAGGAAGAAGGCGGAATATACCAATGCCGAACCCGTCTCGCGCTGTCCCACGATACATATCATAGGCAAAATGATGATGCCCATAGCCGCCATGAAATGCTTCATCTTATGGATATTGAATCCATAGCTGCACATAAACTTCGCCACAGCCAGCGCCGTAGCAAACTTACCGAACTCGGCAGGCTGCAGTCGCAGCGGTCCCAGCACCAACCAGGAGTGCGAACCCTTGATGCTATGCGGATTGAATATCGTGGCAAAAAGCAGCAATATCAGCACGGCATAGATCACGTAGGCGAAAGTATCGAAAAAACGGTCGTCCATCATCAGGATGACGAAGCCCAGCGCAATGGAGGTACCTATCCATATAATCTGCATACCCGAACGGGCACCCAGACTGAAGATATCGTTGTCGCCATAGGTATAGCTGGCACCGCAGACACTGATCCAGCCGAAGCAGAGCAATGCCAGATAGATGCCGATGGTCCACCAGTCGAGCGAACGGAGAATACCAGCTGGTTGTTTATTATCTGATTGAGCCATTGTCTTTATTATTCATGAATTGAAACTGCAGTCTCAGGATAGAAACTGCAGTTTTGATTTGAAACTTCAGTATATTATCTGCTACTAGAGCCGTAGGCAATTCTTCGTGCCTGCATCTGTGCCGCCTGACTTTCAGAAGCAGGAGAAAGCTTGCCTTTCAGATACTGCTCCATCATCAAACCACCGATAGGCACACCATAGTCGGCACCCCATCCACCATTCTCCACATACACGGCGATGGCGATTCTCGGATTGTTCATCGGAGCAAAGCCCATGAATACAGAGTGGTCGTGACCACGGTTTTGAGCCGTACCGGTCTTGCCGCAAGCCTCGAAGTCGTAACGGGAGAGCATCTTACAGGTACCCTTCAGTGCCGAACTTCTCATACCAGCCACCACATAGTCATAGGCTCGCTTCGAAGCCCTGGTGTAATGACGGCGGGTATAAAGCGTATCGAGCGGTTCGCCCTGCACCTTACGCACTACGTGAGGCACATAGTAATAGCCTCGGTTGGCGATGGTGGCACCCAGATTGGCAATCTGCAGAGGAGTGAGGTTCACCTCACCCTGTCCGATAGAGATACTGATGACGGTCAATCCGTTCCAGGAGCCCTTGTAGGCCTTGTCATAGAACTGTGCATTAGGAATCAGACCTCTCTTCTCGCCCGGCAAATCGATACCCAGCTTATAGCCGAATCCCATACTCACCATATAGTCTTTCCATACGGTCATTGCCTCCTGCACCGATCCATACTTCTTCTTGTTGCCTATCATATAATAAAGTCCCCAGCAGAAGTAACCGTTGCAGGAAGTACTGATGGCATCTACCAGCGCAATAGGCGACGGGTGGCCATGACATCCCACATGCAGACCTTTGTAAGAGAAACCATGATTACATGGGAAGGCTGTGCCCGGAGTGATGATTCCCTCGGTAAGATAAGTCAGCGCCTGGGAGGTCTTGAAGGTAGAACCCGGAGGATACTGTCCCATGATACTACGGTTCAGGAGCGGTTTCCAAGGATTCTGCGACAGCCACTTGTGCATCTTTCCCCTATTCTTGCCCACCAGTCGGCGCGGATCATAGGAAGGAGATGAAACCATCGCCAACACCGATCCGTCTCTTGGGTCAATGGCAACGATACTTCCTATCTTGCCCTGCAGCAGTCTTTCGCCCAGAGCCTGAAGGTTGACATCGATACCCAGCGTCAGGTCCTTACCGGCAACAGGCCGCTGGTCGAGTTTTCCGTTCTGATAGCTTCCCTGTATTCTTCCGCGGGCATCGCGAAGCATAATCTTCACGCCCTTGGTACCTCGGAGCTCCTTCTCGTAATGCTTCTCCAGTCCCAGCTTACCGATATAGTCACCCGGCTGATAGTAGTCATCCTCCTCTATATCGCTTGGTGAAACCTCACCCACATCTCCCAGTACATGGGCAGCGTATGGATAGACATATTCTCTCACGCTTCGCTTCTGCACATAGAAACCGGGGAACCGGAACATCTTCTCCTGGAAGACGCTGAAGTCCTTGTCAGAAAGCTGACTCATGAAGAGCTGCTGGGTATATCGCGAGTATCCGGGATTCTTGTTTCTGTCCTTGATGGTCTCCATTCGCTTCTCGAAAGCCTCCTTGGTAATGCCCAGGGAGTTGCAGAAGTCCATCGTATCCAGACGTCCCTCCTGCTCCTTCATTACCACCATGATATCATAGGAAGGCGAATTATACACCATCAGCTTGCCGTTTCTGTCGTAGATGGCACCACGCGAAGGGAACTCAATCTGCTTCAGGAAGGCATTGGAATCGGCATTCTTCTTATAATCCTCACTCATAATCTGAAGCGTAAAGAGACGAATGGCGTATATGACTACAATTGCTATAGCCACACCACCAATCACATACTTACGCTTATCAAGATTGTAATCCACCATATTATATATATAGCTGAAATTTTTTGTTTGATCTTTTACTGTTCTCTGTCTTGCAGCAAGGTTCTATCCCTTGCGGAAGCTCTCCAATGCCATGATGAGCAGCATCGTGATGGCCGTACCGCCACCGATGCGGAGAAGCCACTCCATCCAATTGAAGAAATTGAAGGTCTCCAGAGTAAAGAATACCAGATTATAAACGAGTACGATAACCAACGTGTAGAGAACATACGAACCGACACCGATGGTGCGCATGGACGGCTCCAGGTCGTCAGCACTGTCTCTTGGCACGAAGAGTTCGAAAAGATAAGGCTGAAGCAGTCCGATGAAGGTCATCGAAGCTGCAGCTACTCCCGGCGTATTGGCAAACACGTCGATACAAAGTCCCATCATGAAGCTCCACAGCATCACCGACCAGCGTGGGTGGTTTCTGCGGAAATGGAGCACCATGAGAATATACAGCAAGGGGGTGGCGCAGTTGAACAAGTGGATATGGTTGAACACCAATCCCTGCACCAGCACAAGCACCACGAAGATGCCGAGTCGTTTTATCAAATCTATACTCATTGCTACTTATATATCTCCTCTTACTATGATCTTTTAATTTTTACCTTTGGCATTGCCGTCGGGCATGATACTATCCTGTGCAGCACGCATAATCTGAAGGCGTTCCTTCATTACGGCATCATCGATGACGCAGACATCACGCAGACGGGCAAAGTCGGTAGAAAGTCTCAACTGTACTCTATACGACAATCCATCAGCAGAATTAAACACGTGCAGAATCTTGCCCACTCTTACTCCCGGAGGGAACACAGCCGAATAGCCACTCGTTACTACGTAGTCGCCCAGCTTGAAGTGGGCATGGCGTGGCACCTCTTCCAGATATGCCAGTTCCGAAACGCCCCCCTTCCATCGCAGATAGCCGAAATAGCCTCTGCCCTGGATGGTACAACTGATATTCGACTTCACGTTGAGCACTGGTATCACGATGCTGTAATGCTGAGCTACGAGATACACGATGCCCACCACTCCGGTACCGCTTATCACACCCATATCCTTATGGATGCCGTCAGCGCTACCCTTGTCGATGGTAATCAGGTTGTCTGGCTTGTCCAGGCTGTTGGCCACCACCTTGGCAGGGATGAGTCGGTAATTCTGAAGCAGCGCAAACTGGTCGCGGTGATAGATGGCACTATCCTTGGTTACCCCATAGAGGCTGTCGCTCAGCTGCTGCACCTGCTGCTCCAGATAGGCATTCCGCTGGGTAAGTTCCTGGTTCACCTTGGTCAGGGAGAAGAAAGTCTCCACGTTGGCATCCCATTCATAGATCTTGCCCGTCACGGCATTGGCTGTAGAAAACCACGCACTGCCCTGGTAGCTGTTATACTGGAACAGAAGCACCATGCTCACCACCTCCAGAATCACGAAGACAAACCAATGGTTGTATTTCTGCAAAAACTCTAAAAGGTTGTGCATACTTTAAAAAATGAATCTGTATATGATTAAAATTCCGCAAATGGGCACAAGTGGTCCAGATGCGGAATTTAAATATCTTGAAATTATCTCATCAGGAATGAGAAACGATCCACATTCTTCAATGCGATACCGGCACCCTTAGCCACACTGTGCAATGGATCCTCGGCGATATGGAATGGGATGTTGATCTTGTCCTGGAGTCGCTTGTCGAGACCGCGGAGCAGAGCACCACCACCTGAAAGCCAGATACCGTTCTTTACGATGTCGGCATAAAGCTCTGGTGGAGTATTCTCGAGAGCTGAGAGTACTGCATTCTCTATCTTGGCTACAGTCTTGTCCAGACAGTGAGCAATCTCCTGATAGCATACAGGCACCTCCATTGGGAGCGCTGTGATACGGTTAGGACCGTGAACGATGAAGTCTTCAGGAGCCTCATCCCCCAAATCTGTCAGGGCAGAACCCACATGAATCTTGATACGCTCAGCCATACGCTCGGAAACCTTCACGTTGTGCTGGCGGCTCATATACTCCTGGATGTCGGCTGTCAGGTCGTCACCGGCTGTACGGATAGAGTTGTTGGATACGATACCACCCAGAGAGATGACTGCAATCTCGGTGCTACCACCACCTATATCAACTATCATGTTACCTTCTGGTGCCTCTACGTCGATACCGATACCGATAGCAGCAGCCATAGGTTCAAAAATCAAATATACGTCGCGACCGTCGGCATGCTCGGCAGAGTCGCGTACGGCACGGAGCTCTACCTCGGTAGAACCGGAAGGCACACCAATCACCATACGGAGTGAAGGTGAGAACAGTCGGCTTCCTGTATGAACCATCTTGATAAGTCCACGCATCATCTGCTCGCAGGCAGTAAAGTCGGCGATAACGCCATCACGCAAAGGACGGATTGTACGGATGTTGTCATGAGTCTTCTCGTACATCATCTTTGCCTTCTCGCCTACAGCAATCATCTTGTCGGTACGGCGGTCGAGGGCAACAACAGAAGGTTCGTCCACTACAATCTTATCATCACTGATAATGATGGTATTGGCGGTACCCAAGTCCATTGCGATTTCCTGAATAAATGAAAAAAATCCCATTTGCTAATGTAAATCTAATATTTTAAGCTTAAAATCTTTCCTTTGTAGTCATCTTCCCGCCCTCGCTTTCAAGAGCGGGAAGAGTTGCGAGATGAATAGGTTTACCTCTTTATTACTTGGCAAACCAAGCGTGGATAGCAGTATCATAGTGAGAACTTACGCCGAATGCACGCTCTGCGAACATCTTGCGGTCCTCAATGTCGGTTTCAGCACCCTTCTTCTTCAGGATGTCGAGAAGCACACTGTACTCAGCCTTGCTAGGAACGATAACCACGTCCTTGAAGTTCTTGGCACCGGCACGGATCAGGGAGATACCGCCGATATCAATCTTCTCGATGATGTCGGCATCGCTGGCGCCGCTGGCTACAGTCTGCTCAAATGGATAGAGATCCACGATAACGAGGTCGATAGAAGGAATCTCATACTCCTTCATCTGCTCCTGGTCGCCCTCATTGTCGCGACGGGCCAAGATTCCTCCAAATATTTTTGGATGAAGAGTCTTCACACGACCACCGAGGATTGATGGATATGTGGTGACATCCTCAACTTTTTCACATTCATAACCCAAAGATTCGATAAACTTCTGAGTACCACCTGTGCTCAGGAACTTAACACCCTCTTCATTCAACTTGGCGAGCAACTCGTCCAAGCCATCCTTGTGAAAGACAGACACCAAAGCTGTCTTGATCTTCTTTGTTTCAGCCATTGACTTTATATATTACGAATTTTTATATTCAATATGGTTTCTAAAAACGCTGCAAAGATACAAAGAATATTTGAAATACACAAATATTTAATACCTATTATCACATTATTTAAAGGATATTTGCGATAAATCAAGTAATGGTTCAGCCATTTTGACAGAAGCTTTTCTGCGAATAGGGAAAAAGGAAGGGAAAAACAGACAAAATGTCAGAAAAACGCCCAAAAACACGCAATGGGCACGCTATTCGCATCCCCCGATTGTGATGCCGGAAGCCAGCAAGGCTGAAGCATCATCCAAGGCTGAAAGTCCGGAAGAACTGAAGCCCGACAACAAGAAGTAGAACAAATAACACTTAGAAAGGAGATTAAGATATGACATTCGACAAATTTACAATCAAGGCGCAGGAAGCGGTGCAGGCCGCTGTGAACATAGCGCAGAGAAATGGTCAGCAGACCATCGAACCGGTGCATCTTCTCAGTGGTATCATCGAGAAAGCACCTGATGTAACCAACTACATCTTCCAGAAGCTGGGCATGAACGGCAATCAGATTGCCATGCTCCTGCAGCAGGAGATGCAGCACCTGCCTCGTGTGCAGGGTGCTGGTCAGCCATACCTCTCGGGCGATACCAACCAGATATTGCTCAATGCCGAGGACATCGCCAAGAAGATGGGAGATGAATTCGTCAGCGTGGAGCCTATCCTCCTCGCTATCCTCAAAGGCAACTCTACCGCAGCCCGAATCCTCAAGGATGCGGGTGCCAACGAGAAGGACCTCACCGCAGCCATCCAGGCTTTGCGACAGGGTCAGAACGTGAAGAGCCAGAGTGCCGACGAGAACTATCAGAGTCTTGAAAAATATGCCAAGAACCTGGTAGAACAGGCTCGCAGCGGCAAGCTCGACCCGGTTATCGGTCGTGATGAGGAAATCAGAAGAGTTCTTCAGATTCTCTCTCGCCGAACCAAGAACAACCCTATCCTTATCGGTGAGCCTGGTACAGGTAAAACCGCTATCGTTGAGGGACTTGCAGAGCGTATCGTCCGTGGCGACGTACCTGAGAATCTGAAGAACAAGCAGCTTTATTCGCTCGATATGGGTGCACTGGTAGCCGGTGCCAAATATAAGGGTGAGTTCGAGGAGCGTTTGAAGAGCGTCATCAAGGAGGTAACCAATGCCAACGGCCAGATTATCCTCTTCATCGATGAGATTCATACCCTGGTAGGTGCTGGCGGTGGCGAAGGTGCCATGGATGCAGCCAACATTCTGAAGCCTGCCTTGGCTCGTGGTGAATTGAGAGCCATCGGTGCCACTACCCTCAACGAGTATCAGAAGTACTTCGAGAAGGATAAGGCGCTGGAACGTCGATTCCAGACTGTGATGGTGAATGAGCCAGACGAGGTAGATGCCATCAGCATTCTTCGTGGTATCAAGGAGCGTTACGAGAACCACCACAAGGTTCGTATTCAGGATGACGCCTGCATAGCAGCTGTCAAGTTATCTGAGAGATATATTTCTGATAGATTCCTCCCGGATAAGGCCATCGACCTGATGGATGAAGCCGCTGCCAAACTCCGTATGGAGCGTGACTCCGTGCCAGAGGAACTGGATGAAATCACCCGTCACTTGAAGCAGTTGGAAATTGAACGTGAGGCTATTAAGCGTGAGAACGACCAGCCTAAGATTCAGCAGCTCGACAAGGAGATTGCCGAGTTGAAGGATAAGGAGCACGACTTCCGTGCAAAGTGGGAAGGCGAAAAGGCTCTTGTTAACAAAATTCAGCAAGACAAGCAGGAGATGGAGAACCTCAAGTTCGAAGCTGAGCGTATGGAGCGTGAAGGCAATTACGAACGTGTAGCCGAGATTCGCTACTCTAAGCTGGTAGCCCTTGAAGAGGATATCAAGAAGATTCAGGAGCAGCTGAAGAGCACCCAGGGCGGAGAAGCCATGATTCGCGAAGAGGTGACTGCCGATGATATTGCAGAGGTAGTAAGCCGCTGGACCGGAATACCAGTGAGCCGAATGATGCAGAGCGAACGTGAGAAACTGCTCCATCTGGAGGAGGAACTCCACAAGAGAGTCATTGGTCAGGACGAGGCAATCACTGCCGTAAGTGATGCCGTACGCCGCAGCCGTGCCGGTTTGCAGGATCCAAAGCGTCCTATCGCCAGCTTCATCTTCCTCGGTACCACCGGTGTAGGTAAGACCGAGCTTGCCAAGGCGCTTGCTGAGTATCTCTTCAACGACGAGTCGATGATGACGCGAATTGATATGAGTGAGTATCAGGAAAAGTTCAGTGTCACCCGTTTGATTGGAGCGCCTCCGGGGTATGTAGGATACGATGAGGGTGGTCAGTTGACCGAGGCTGTTCGCCGCAAGCCATACAGTGTGGTACTCTTCGATGAGATAGAGAAGGCTCACCCAGATGTCTTCAACACCCTGCTTCAGGTATTGGACGATGGCCGATTGACCGACAACAAGGGTCGTGTAGTCAACTTCAAGAACACCATCATCATCATGACTTCCAATGCGAGCCGTGAGATGTTGAAGAAGACCTTCCGTCCGGAGTTCCTGAACCGTATCGACGACATCATCACCTTCCAGCCATTGACCAAGGATCAGATTGCCAAGGTTGTGGAGTTGCAGATGAACAGAGCCAAGAAGATGTTGGAGCCTCAGGGCTTCGATCTCCGCTGGACTCCAGCCGCCATCGGTTATCTTGCCGAGGTAGGTTACGACCCAGAGTTTGGTGCCCGCCCAGTAAAGCGTGCCATCCAGGATTACGTTCTGAACGATTTGAGCAAGAAGATTCTTGCCGAGGAAGTAAGTCGTGAGAAGCCAATTACCATTGACTACTCAGAGGCAAACGGCATCGAGTTCAAGAATCTCTAAAAGATAGGTTTTTATCATTTCCTATTATATGAGAAAGGTTCCTTCGGGGAGTAACATCCCCGTCGGGACCTTTTTTTATGCATGCATTCCCCAACTTTTTGGGGAATATTTCCACAGAGTTTCCTCACATTCCACACCATTCATTTTTGGCACAAAACGCATAAACGATTGATTATCAACACAAAGTCATTTTCCTCATCTTTTTGGCACGCAGATTGTGACTATGATTAGCGGGTTCGACTATGAATCCACAAACAAATAAGTAACATCAATTAGTAACAATTTAAAAAAGATAAGATTATGAAGAAGTTTATGTTTGCAGCTATCGCAGCTTTGGTTATGATTTCAGTAAGCAACGTTTTTGCATCAAGCAAAATGGTTAGTAACGCTCAGGTTGCTCCTGTTGATACAGTAGCTCCAGATGCACCTTCCGATTCATTGGCAGTAGATGCTCCTATCCAGCCACAGGCTGCAGCAGAGGATTCTACCCAGCAGGAGAATGCAACAGAGGAGACTCCAGCAACAACAGAGGATTCTACCCAGCAGGAAACTACTGAGCAGAAGGAGACTACAGAACAGCAGACAGCAGAGCAGACTGCTACAGAGCAGCAGACTATTGCTGAATAATAAAATAGGAAAAAACAATTCATTTTGCAGGCGTTATACAAGAAAGAATAGATTAGGTTAGTTTTTTAAAGGTAATAAGACTTATTCAGGTTTCCATAGAATTTACATGATTTTCAAATATAAGATAGAATTTTAGGTTCGGTTTAGTGAAAAGTGAAGTCTGTTGGCAGTGATGCCGAGAGTGTAAACTAAACTGTGTCAAGCTACAATAAAAGTAGTTTAACACAGTTTT
>ERZ791702.58-NODE-58-length-78697-cov-65.9539_pt1 | contig 78697 bp, 59 predicted proteins | sample MGYA00510050_ERZ791702 | MGnify/ENA primary metagenome ERZ791702 (study PRJEB30046, sample SAMN00715230) | human gut metagenome | study: EMG produced TPA metagenomics assembly of the A metagenome-wide association study of gut microbiota in type 2... | reverse complement strand
TCAAGGTGAGCGTGGATGTGAAGAATACGGGAAAGGTGGCAGGCAAGGAGAGTGTTCTCCTGTTCAGTAGCGATCTCATCGCCAGTATGGTGCCTGATGGCCGACGTCTCCGTGCCTTCGACAAGGTGGAACTTCAGCCTGGTGAGACCAAGACCACGACATTTGAATTAAAGGCAGACGATTTGGCCTTCGTAGGTTGGAATGGCAAATGGAGATTGGAGGAAGGCGACTTCAAGTTGATGATTGCCGACCAGAGTGCTGATATCCATTGCACTGATACTTATCAGTGGCCTACTGCCAACAGATAATGTATATTTAAGATGATTTAAAGAAAAGAGCGTGCCAATAGTGGTGCGCTCTTTTTGTTTGCATAGTTAAATGCTGAAGAGTTAAATATCTACAAGAATCCCCCATGATGTTTGGTGTTATGTCTTGAAATGATTACTTTTGCAAATAATAATTTTTGCAGATTTACAGAATCATTCAAAACAAGGATAAATGGAAATAGTAGTTGGAATCATCATAGGGCTTGCCATCGGATTCTTCGTGGGGAAACTGATGGAAGCAAAAAGTGCGGGAGAGGAGAAAACGCAGCTAATAGCGAAGGCTCAGGTGCTGGCGGCTAACATCGAACAGATAAAACTGCATCATGCTTCTGAGGTTCAATCAATGAAATCTCAAATGGAGAGCGAGCGGCTGTATGCGGCGAAGCTCAGAGCGGAAAGCGACCAGCAGTGGGCACAGAAACTCGAGAGCCTGAAGCAGGAAATGCAGCGAATGACGATAGAACAGCAGAAGGTGGCGGCTGAGCAGCTGGCTGCCAAGCAGTCGGCTCTGCAGGAAAACAACCGTCTGCAGATGGATGAACTCCTGAAACCTATCAAGGAACAGTTTGCTGATTTCAAGAAATCGGTAGAGGAGAGCAAAACCCAGAACGAGGTGAACAAGAAGGAACTGCAGAATACCTTCGAGGCAACGATGAAACTCTTCCAGCAGGAACAGCAGCAGGCTGTACTGAACCTGAAGGAGCAGACCGAGAAGATTGGCTCCGATGCTGCCAACCTGACCAAGGCATTGAAGGGCGACAGCAAAATGCAGGGCGACTGGGGCGAGATGGTGCTGGAAACTATCCTGGAGAACAGCGGACTTCGTAAAGATGAGGAATTCTTCATTCAGGAGAATACGAAAGATGAAGAGGGAAAGAACTACCGTCCGGATGTCATCGTCAGATTCCCGGAAGGCAGAAGTGTGGTCATCGATTCCAAGGTTTCGCTTACCGCTTATTCCGATGCTCTGGCAGCTGAAGATGAGGCTGAACAGGAACGCCTGATGAAGGCACATGCGTTGAGCGTAAGAAAGCACATCGATGAACTGGCAGCCAAAGACTATTCCAAACTGGTGGATGATGCCATCGGTTTCGTACTGATGTTCATTCCTAACGAGACCAGCTATATCGCAGCCATGAAGCAGCAGCCTGATCTCAGCCGCTATGCTTATCAGAAGAAGATTATCATCATCTCACCAAGCAATCTGCTCATGGCACTCCAGCTTGCCTATAATCTCTGGCAGTATGACCGGCAGAACAAGAATGTGGAGAAAATCGTGAAGACGGCTGCTGACCTATATGATAAGGTAGCAGGTTTTGAAGATACCTTTACAGGAATCGGCGATTTGATAACCCGCCTTTCGGGAACCTTCGATAAGGCAAAGAAGCAACTTTACGACGGAACAGGAAATGTGATGAGAAGAGTGGAAAGCTTAAAAGGTCTTGGCGTTACGCCGAAGAAGCAAATTAAATCGCTGGAAGAATAGGAAAATGAAATCTAAAGATTAAAAAGAAGAGGATGTGGGGGCGAGAACTTACGTCCTCTTTTCTGTTTTTCTGATGTAACCCTTTTTTTATTTGATGTAACATAATCGTTAAAAACGGGTTCATCTGATCCGTGACGTTTGCCGTTTCGCTCAAATGTATTTGCAAATCGTTCATTTTATGAAATTATAGCCTTTAAAATGAGCGGGTTTCGATTTTTCTTTGTATTTTTGCCACGCCTATTCGGAAAGATAGGCGAGTACATGAAACAATCAAAAAAACTGTATAATCATGAAACTGAACGAAATTCTTTCAGACAGCTTTAATGCTGCAGAATGGGAAGCTAAGGGTTATGAGCTTCCTAAGTATGACATCGCAGCCGTAGCTAAGAAGACTCACGACGAGCCTACTTGGGTTCACTTCGGCGCAGGTAACATCTTCCGTGCTTTCCCGGCAGCCATCCTCAACGATGCGCTTAACACAGGCAAGTATGATCGTGGTGTAATCGTGGCAGAAAGCTTCGACTACGAAATTATCGATAAGGCTTATCGCCCTTACAATAACCTCTCGCTTCTCGTCAGCCTCCAAAGCAACGGAACCATCGAGAAGAAGGTCATCGCTTCTATCACGGAGAGCCTCAAGGCCGATAAGCAGTTTGGGGAGGATTGGGCTCGCTTGGTTCAGATTTTTCAGGCACCGAGTCTGCAGATGGTAACTTTCACCATCACCGAAAAAGGATATTCTTTCAATGATGCCGATTTGGCTCGTGGCCTCGATGCAGTCTTCGCCATGGGTAAGCTCACGGCTCTTCTCTACGAGCGTTATAAGGTTGGCAAGTTGCCTGTAACCCTTCAGTCAACAGACAACTGTTCTCACAATGGCGACCATGTAAAGGCTGGCGTCAAGGCTTACGCCGAGCGCTGGGTAAAGGATGGCATTGTTGAGGCTGGATTCCTGGATTACATCAACGACAGCAGCAAGGTAACCTATCCTTGGTCTATGATTGATAAGATTACCCCTCGTCCTCACGAGAAGGTACAAGCGATGCTTGCCGAGGATGGTTTCGAGGACAATGATACCATTATCACCGAAAAGCATACCTTCACCGCTCCTTTCGTAAATGCCGAGGAAGTGCAGTATCTCGTTTGCGAGGATACTTATACCAACGGTCGTCCACCATTGGAGTTGGGCGGTGCACTCTATACCACCCGCAAGACCGTGGATGAGGTAGAGACCATGAAGGTTACCACCTGTCTGAACCCGCTGCATACAGCGATGTCTATCTATGGCTGCATGCTCGATTATACCCTGATTTCTGCTGAAATGGCCGATGCCGATTTGCGTTCATTCATCCAGAAGATAGGTTACATCGAGGCAATGCCGGTGGTTACAGACCCAGGCGTATTGAACCCATACGAGTTTATCGGCACCGTTATCAACAAGCGTCTGCCTAACCCATTCATGCCAGATGCTCCTCAGCGCATCGCTACCGATACCAGCCAGAAGCTCTCTATCCGTTTCGGTGAGACCATCAAGAAGTATATCGACCGTGGTCTCGACAAGAGCAATCTCGTGTTGATCCCATTGGTATTGGCAGGTTATGCACGTTATCTCAAGGCTTTGGATGACAATCTGAAACCATTCGAGCCATCTTCCGACCCATTGTTGGCTGAACTTCAGGCTATTGTAGCTCCTCTGGAAGTAGGCAAGGCAGATCAGGACTATTCTTGTCTCAAGAATCTCTATACCCGCAAGGACGTATTCGGACTCGATCTCTACGAGGCAGGCTTCGGCGAACAGATTGAAGGCATGGTGAAGGAACTCTTTGCTGGCGAGGGTGCAGTAAGAAAGACATTGCATAAGTACGTCTCTGCACGATAATCACTTTTTTTTATTTAACCAATACATCATCATTATATATATGGAAAGAACATGGCGCTGGTTTGGCAAGAAGGACAAGATCACTCTTGCACAGTTGAAACAGATAGGAGTTGAGGGCATCGTTACGGCATTGCACGATGTGCCTCTGGGCGAGGTTTGGACACGTGAGAAGATTCATGAGCTCAAGGAATACATCGAGTCATACGGCATGAAATGGAGCGTGGTAGAGTCTTTGCCTGTGGTTGAAACCTTGAAATACGGAGGTCCGGACCGCGATCAACAGATTGAGGTTTACAAGGAGAGTCTCCGCAACCTGGGTGAGGAAGGCATCAAGTGCATCTGCTACAACTTCATGCCAGTCTTGGACTGGGCACGTACCGATTTGTCTCACGAGAATCCTAACGGAGCCAACAACCTCTATATGAACTGGGGTGAGTTTGCCTACTTTGATATCTATATCCTGCAGCGTGAAGGCGCTCGTGAGGATTGGGCTGAGTTCTCTAAGGAGCACAAGTGGGGCAGAGACCTCGTGGCTGAGGCTGATGAAATCAAGAAGACTTCAACACCAGAGCAGGATCATGCCTTGGTAGAGAACATCATCATCAAGACTCAGGGCTTTGTTTCGGGTAACTTCAGCGAGGGTGACTCGGCTCCTGTACAGAAGTTCCGCGACCTGCTGAAGCTGTATGAGGGCATTGACAAGAAGAAGCTGCAGGAGAATATGAAATACTGGCTGGAGGCGATCATGCCTATCTGCGATGAATACGATATCAACATGTGTGTTCACCCAGACGATCCTCCTTATCCTGTATTCGGTTTGCCAAGAATCATCGGTCGTGCCGAGGATATCCAGTGGATGCTCGATGCTGTGCCAAACAAGCACAATGGTTTGACTTTCTGTGCAGGTTCATTCTCTGCCGGCGAGCACAACGACTGTGTGGCAATGGCTAAGCAGTTTGCCGACCGCACTCACTTTGTTCATCTTCGCTCTTGCTACATCTTCCCTAACGGCAACTTTACAGAGGCTTCTCACTTGGGTGGTCGTGGCCATCTCATTGAACTTTGCCGCATCTTCGAGAAGGCTGAGCAGGAAGGCAAGTGCAATTCGGGCCGCAGATTGCCAATGCGAGTAGACCATGGTATGACCTTCACTGATGAGCCAGGTGGCGTATTCGATGAGAGCAATCATGGTCACAATGCCGGTTACACTCTCCTCGGCCGTATGTTTGCCATGGGTCAGATTCAGGGTGTCATCGCGACAGTAGATGATGAACTGGGCATTGAGTATAAGCAGCCGGGATTCTATGATTAGTTGATAGCTTATAGTTTATAATTTATAGTTATAGGCTATTAAGCGATTTGAAATTCAGGTTAGATAAAATACGAAAAAGGCTAGCGTTTCTGATAAGCGCTAGCTTTTTTTGTGCTGATTTTATGGTTACTGGCTAAATATACTGCTCATTTTAGCCAATAATGCTTAAAAATAGGTGTTATTGGCTGAAAATTATATAAGAAATAGCCAATAATTACTTTTTTCTTGCTATTTTTGCAAATGGTTAGAAATTAAAGCAGGAGAATAAGAAATGAAGAATAATATTATCGGCAGAAAGAGTGAACAGGATACCTTGGCACGTATATACGAGTCAAGGCAGTCGGAATTTGTGGCAGTATGCGGACGCCGCAGAGTGGGGAAAACGTTTCTTGTGCGCGAATATTTTGAGCAGGAAATGGTGTTTCAGACATCAGGATTGGCGGGCGGAAACACACAGGAGCAGTTGAAAAACTTCTTTTATACGCTTCGACGTTATGATAGGAATGTAACCTCTGTTCCCCACGACTGGCTCGATGCTTTCGAGATGCTTATCACTTATCTTGATTCTTTAAACGGGATAGAACGTAAGGTGATTTTTCTTGATGAACTGCCTTGGATGGATACTGCAGGCTCTAATTTTATCTCTGCCCTGGAGCATTTCTGGAATGGATGGGCCTCTGCACGTCGCGACATCGTTCTCATTGTCTGCGGCTCTGCCACTTCCTGGATGATGGATAAACTTATCAATAACCATGGCGGACTTTATGGTCGTCTTACTCATCGTCTTTTCCTGCAGCCTTTTTCTCTTGGGGAGTCGGAAGCATTTCTGAATACTAAGGGGATGATGTTGTCCAGATATGAACTGGCTGAACTTTATATGATATTGGGAGGAATCCCATATTACCTGAATCTTTTGGACGAGCGGTTAAGTTTGGCTCAGAATATAGACCGTCTGCTGTTCAATCCCAATGGGCAGTTGTACAATGAGTTTACGATTCTCTATCGCTCTCTGTTTAAGGATTCTGAGGCATACGTCAAAGTGGTAGAATGCCTGAACGAGCGTGGTTATGGTATGATGCGCTCGGAAATAGCCGATGCCACAGGAATGAAGTCGGGCAAATCGTTGACCACGATTCTCGACAATCTGGAATCTTGCGGCTTCATCAGAAAGTATGTCAACTATGGCTGTTCTACCCGAAAGTCTCTCTATCAGTTGGTCGATTTCTTCACCTTGTTCTATTTCCGTTTTCTGCGCGATAGCTCTTTTCGTAATCTTCTGTATTGGAGCAAATTGCAGCGCACGCCCCGTTTTTATGCCTGGGCTGGAGTCTCTTTCGAGATATTGGCGATGAATCATATCGACCAGGTGAAGCAGCGGTTGGGAATTTCTGGTGTGGCTACCCAGTTGTATTCCTGGCGAAGCAAGAGTGATGCCGGAGCGGCGGAGCGGGCAGCCCAGATAGACATGGTGATAGAGCGTGGTGACAATACCATCAATCTTTGTGAAATGAAGTTTTCGGAGAGTGAGTTTGCCATCAATAAGGATTACGAGAAGATTCTGAGAAACAAAATCGTCCGCTTTATGGAGGAAACAAAGACCCGAAAGTCGATACAACTGACGTTTATCAGCAGTTATGGTCTTCAGCGGAATATGTATTCGGGCATAGCCCAGAATGAAGTGGTGCTCAATGATTTGTTTTGAGCTCCACTTCCTCCACATATTTCACCAGTGAATCCTTGCCATTGAGGAGATAGAAGTCTACACGAACCACGTGGTTGATATCGGCATTGCCCTTTACCTTGATGTGTCGGGTCTTGCTGTACATCATCGTGTCGCGGCGTGAAGGATAGGATACGAGCTCGATGAGGTCTTTGGTAGAATTGCTGCCCACATAATAGATGCCTACACTGTCTTTTCCGTTCTTGATGGCAGCAATCTTTGCCATCTTCTTGGCATGAGCCGCAGAGGTATCTATCGGGTAAAACTCGCTGGCAGCTACCGTGTCGCCGTCATGCTGGTCGGGTGCAAACTTGCAGCTGGTACCCGTCGTAGTGATAATGGATGCAGCAGCCAGGGCTGCCACAAAGTATAATATTTTCTTCATTGTTATTTCCTTTCTTTTCTTTTAAAGAATCCTGTTTTGTTCGCAAAATGCGTTATCGGCTGCAAAAGTACAAAAAATAACTCGAAAAGCCATACCTTTTTTATCTTTTTCCTTTTAATACTTCGGATGGAGTGACGCGTGCGGAAGCTGGGCGGAAGGAGTTATAGGGGATGGCATGGAAGGAGCGGTATGGAAGGAGCGGTATGGAAGGAGTTGGAAGGTATGGTAGAGATGGATGGAAGGGATGGAATGGATGGAATTCCGTGCAAAGATACGAATTTTCTCTGATACTGCCAAATTTGGGGGTGTGATTAGGATTTGTTTGAAATGTGCTTTCAGATTGAAAGTAGTTAAACTTCCTTACTCATAGTTTTGCGGGTGACAACTCATAGTTTTATGGGTCGCAACTCATAGCTTTGCTCTCTTAAAGTATAGAGTTAAGCAGTAAATTAGGTGTTTACGAGGGTTATGATGTTTTTACTACAATGACTCAGTTCCTCAATAACTCAGTTCCTCAGTTTTTCTCTGACCCTTCACTTTTGTCTTTATTTAGAAGTTTATTATATATATATATTTATATATATATAATAATATATAATATATAACAATTTAAAACAACTTTGAACTATAAGGGCTATATACCCCCTAGAAAAAAACTGAGGAACTGAGTTATTGAGGAACTGAGTCAATGATAGAGACTTAGAATCTTACTCTTGATACTGTTGAATATGTGCTTATGTTAAAAGTTAAGTATCAGATTATCAGATAAATAAAGCACTTGGCCCCCTGAAATAAGGGGTCAAGTGTTGATTGTGATACCCATACGTTGTGAAACACGACGTATGGGTATGAAAAGGAGTTTCGTTACATTGAACTTTCAAATCGTAACTTGATGAGATTTGGCTGATTTTACATCTCAACCACTACTTCATGCTTGCCTTCAGCGCAAGGAACGATGGTGCCTGAGATAGGAGTGCCATCCACTGTAATCTGCTTCACGCCCTTCTGGTTTCCGCTAGGATTCTTTACTGTGATATGGTATTCGCCACCACGGAACTTGCGGGTTACCTCATACTCCTTAGCGGTGCTTGGGAGACAAGGATCGATGAGCAAACCTTCATAATCTGGCTTGATGCCGAGGATGAATTCTGATACTGTATACCACATCCATGCCGCTGTACCGGTGAGCCAGGAGTTCTTTCCTTCGCCCGGTTTGGCTGCATCCTTACCGGCTACCATCTGGCAGTTTACGTAAGGTTCTACCTTGTGAAGTGTCTGATATTTTTCCTCTACATAGCTAGGCAGAATCTTGGTATAATGGCTCCAGGCATCGTTGCCTCGACCGGCTACCGTCTCTCCGATGATGACCCAAGGATTGTTGTGGCAGAAGATACCGGCGTTCTCCTTGTAGCCTTCAGGATAAGAAGAAATCTCACCCATTTCTACATGATAGGTGGTGTAAGCTGGGTTGTTCAGTACCAGTCCGTGCTCGCATTCCAGTCGTTTCTTGCTGCTATCCAGTGCTTTATCGCAGAGTCCTTCTTCCAGACCGATACCAGCCATCGTACACCAGCCCTGGCTCTCGATGAAGATTTTGCCTTCCTCGTTCTCATCACTACCAATCTTGTTGCCGAAGAAATCGTAAGCGCGGAGGAACCATTCTCCGTCCCATCCATGCTGCTTCACAGCCTCGCTCATCTCATCTACAGCTTGCTGCATGCGCTCGGCTTCTGTCAAATAATCTTCCTCTGCAAGACCGGCTATTTCGCCTTCCTTGCTTTCCAAGGCTTCCTTGGCAAGTTGCTTGCAAAGAGCCACATAATCCTTGCCGGTAACCACGAACAGACCGGCTATCATCAGACTCTCTGCCTTGCTTCCTTCGCCCTTGTTTTCGGTGGTCTGGAAACTCTCGTTAGGGTCCCAGGAGAAGCAGTTCAGGTTCAGACAGTCGTTCCAGTCGGCTCTTCCGATGAGTGGCAACTTGTGTGGACCCAGGTTGTTGATAACATGGTTCATCGAAATCTTGAGGTGCTCGAAGAGGCTTACTTCTGTGCCTGGCTGGTTGTCGAAAGGCACCTGCTCAGCGAGGATAGAGAAGTCGCCCGTCTCCTTAATATAGGCTACGGTACCGAAGATGAGCCAGCATGGGTCGTCGTTGAAACCGCCACCGATATCGTTGTTGCCGCGCTTGGTGAGCGGCTGATACTGGTGGTAGCAGCCACCGTCAGGGAACTGGGTGCTGGCAATATCGATGATGCGCTGGCGGGCACGGGTAGGTATCTGATGAACGAAGCCTACGAGGTCCTGGTTGGAATCGCGGAAGCCCATGCCTCGACCGATGCCGCTCTCAAAGAAACTTGCCGAGCGCGACATGCAGAAGGTGATCATGCACTGATACTGGTTCCAGATGTTCACCATGCGGTCTAACTTATCGTTGCCGCTCTTTACGGTGAAGATGTTCAGCAGGTTATCCCAGTACTGGTTGAGTTCTGCGAAGGCAGCATCCACCTTTTCGGTGGTATCAAACTTGGCGATAAGCTGATGCGCCTTCTCCTTGTTGATAACCTTCTTGGCGCTGAACTTCTTGTCCTGCTCGTTCTCCACATAGCCCAGCAGGAAGATGAGGTCGCGGCTCTCGCCTGGCTGCAGGGTAACCTCGATATAATGAGATGCGATAGGGCTCCAGCCGTGGGCAAAGCTGTTGCGTGGCTTGCCTTCCATCACAGCCTCAGGCTCGGCAAACTCGTTGTAGAGTCCGATGAAGCTCTCGCGGTCGGTATCATATCCCTGAATCTCTGTATTCACGGTGTAGAAAGCATAGTGGTTGCGGCGCTCGCGGTATTCGGTCTTGTGATAGATGGTAGAACCCTCTACCTCCACCTCGCCCGTAGAGAAGTTGCGCTGGAAGTTCTCCATGTCGGTAGCAGCATTCCAGAGGCACCACTCTGCAAAGGAGAACACCTTGAGGGTCTTCACCTCCTTAGTCTGGTTCTTCAGCGTCATCTTCTGCACCTCAGCCCATGTATGGAGCGGAACGAAGAAGAGCACACTTGCCTCTACGCCGTTCTTGCTGCCCGTGATGCGGGTATAGTTCATGCCGTGGCGGCACTCGTAGCTGTCGAGCGGTGTCTTGCAAGGTTTCCATCCCGGGTTCCATACGGTATCGCCATCTTTGATATAGAAATAGCGACCGCCGTTATCCATCGGCACACCATTGTAGCGGTAACGGGTGATGCGACGGAACTTGGCATCCTTGTAGAAGGAATAACCACCTGCTGTGTTGGATATGAGCGAGAAGAAATCCTCGTTACCCAAATAATTGATCCAAGGCCATGGGGTCTTTGGGTCAGTAATCACGTATTCGCGATTGGCGTCATCAAAATGACCATACTTTTTTTCTGCCATTGTTTTTTTAATGTTTATTTCTAGGTAAAATATATTATTTTCGTGCAAAGATAGTAAAAAGTTTCAGTTTCGGGGTTAGAAAACAGTTTTTTTTTGTATTTTTGCAATGAAAAGTTTGATGATTATCATCATTCTATTAACATTTTATACTGTTGGCTTATGAAAAGAAACATTTTATCACTTCTGGTAGCCCTCTTTGCTACGATGCAGGTAGCGGCTCAGACATACGACAACTTGTGGAAGCAAGCTGAAATCAATGCTCAGAAGGACCAGCCTAAGAGCGAAATCGCGGTGATGAAGAAAATCATCGCCAAGGCTTCGGCTGCCAAAGATTACGGGCAGCTGCTGGCGGCTGAGATGCGGCAGGCGATACTCTGGAGAGAGATTTCGCCCGACTCGCTGACGCCCCATGTGAAGCGGATGGAAGCCGAGGTGCTGAAGGTGAAGGACCCGGCGTTGAAGGCCGTGAGATATGCTGTGCTGGGCAAGGTGTATCGTGATAGTCCTTACGGGATAGAGGTGGATGAGGTTGCCTTGGACCCAAGTGATGATGTTTCTTTGGATCAAAGTGCTTCTTCTTCTCTGAGCCAGCGGGATGTGAACTTAAAGAAGAGCTGCGAGTTCTTCAAGAAAGCCCTGGTGCAGCCTGAACTCCTTGCCAAGCATACTTCCACTGAGTATGTTCCATTGACGCAGAAGGGCGTGGATGGCAGTTCCTTTAACAACGATCTGCTGCATCTCATCGGATTCGAGGCAGACAGCAAGGAGGCGTATCTGCAGCTGTACACCTATTATAATAAGGTGGGAAATAGGGGTGCGGCTTGTCTCTGTGCCTATAAGCTCATCGAGAAATACCGCCAGGACGACGTGAGAGAGGTGAAGAAATCGAAGTATCTGCAGACCATCGACTCGCTCATCCAGGTTTATCAGGATATTCCGGAGGCAGGCGAACTTGCCGTGGAGCATTTCCGCTTCATGGAAGGTGCTACCGATGCCAAACCGCTGGATAAGCTCAACTATATCAACTATGCGCTGAGCCGCTGGGGGGGATGGTCGAGAATGAACGAACTGAGAAATGCACAGAAGCGACTCACCGAACCGATGTTCCGGGTGAAGGATATGCCATTGGTGCTTCGTCCTTCAGAAAGGAAGTGGGTGCATCTGAACGTGCGCAATCTCCAGAACCTGAAGGTCAGCATTTCCCGCCTCAACATCACGGCAGATAATGAGTATGATGTTCAGAATGAGGCTACCTATAAGATGCTTCTGAAAAAGACTACAAAGCTGCATCAGAAGGATTTCAGCAGGAACTACTATGGTCGTCCGAATTACGAAGAGGTGAAGGATTCCATCGAAATCGGTGGCAATCTGCCGCTGGGTGCCTATCTGATGGAGGTTACTTCGGATAATACCGGCATCGCTCCGCAGCGAGAACTCTTCTATGTCAGCAATCTGGCGGTGATGATCCAGCAGTTGCCGGATGATAAACATCGCTATGTGGTGGTGAATGCTACAGACGGACAGCCTATTGCTGGGGCGAAGATAGAACTCTATGAAAAGGATTATGATTTCAAGACGAAGAAGGACAAACGAACGGTACATGCCCGCTTGACAACCGATGAGAACGGAGAGGCTTACTTCAAGAATGTGGATGGAGAGGTATTGGTTTCTACCAACAATGACAAGTTTACGCCAGCCAAGTACATCTATCTCAGCCGTACCCGCTATTATGAGAAGAAGGATAATGAAGACAAATATCAGGTTTATACCGACCGTGCTATCTACCGTCCGGGACAGAAGGTGCATGTCACAGCCATTTCCTACATCGTGAAGAAGGGCTTGTATGCCAGTGTGCTGGGCAAGAGCAAGGAACTGAAGTTTGTCCTGAGTGACGCCAACTGGAAGCTGGTGGCTGAGCAGAAGGCTACGACCGATGATTATGGTACGGCTTCGGTAGATTTCGAACTCCCGAAGGAGGGAAAGACAGGACAGTATTCCATCTCCGTGAATGGTACAGCAAGCGAATATTTCAGAGTTGAGGAATACAAGCGTCCAACCTTCGAGATTACCTTCCCGAAGGTGAACGAGAAATATAACTGGGGCGACACCGTAGTGGTGAAGGCTTCGGCAAAGACCTACGCCGGTGTACCAGTGCAGGGCGCCAAAGTGGAGTATCAGGTGACCCGCAGAAACCAGCTCTGGTGGTGGGGCGCAGGCTCTGCCGGACAGTTGGTGAAGACTGACAGTTGCGTGACTCGTGAGGACGGAACCTTCGATGTGGAGATTCCGCTGGAGGCTTCCTTGTCAGGAAAAGACGAGGCTGATATGAGCGATTTCATGCGCATCGCCCGTTTCTTCAACTTCGAGGTCTCAGCCATCGTTACCGACATCAGCGGTGAGAGCCACGAGGGTGTGATGAGTCTGCCTCTGGGCACCAAGCCAACCATCCTCACGGTGAATCTTCCTAAGCGTATCGAAACAGACAGTCTGAAGACGGTGACCTTCGCTTACCGCAATGCCAGTGGTATGCCGATTTCTTGTAGGTTGAAATATCGAATTGATAAGGGCGAATGGAAGGATGCCGAGGCGAATGCACCGGTTTCTATCAAGGAATATGCTTCTTCCTCTGCCTCTTCTTCCCTTGTTTGGAAATCTGGCGTTCATCAGTTGGAGGCAATCTGCGGACAGGATACCCTGCAGCAGAAGTTCACCCTTTTCAGCATGAAGGATACCCATCCGGTGGAGCCAACTACCGAATGGTATTATCAGACGGCGAAGACCTTCCCTCGTGATGGCAAGCCTGTCTATATCCAGGTGGGCTCTTCGGAGAACGGAGCGCACATCGTATATTCCATCATCGCCGGCAACAAACTGCTGGAGAAGGGCGCCTGGGAGTTGGGCGACAGTATCGTGACTCTGCCTTTCACCTACAAGGAGGAATATGCGTCGGGCATCGTACTGAACTATAGTTTCGTGAAGCAAGGTAAGTGCTATACCCGAATGATGAGCATCGCCCGTCCTTTGCCTGAGAAGAAACTGAATATCGCCTGGAAGACCTTCCGCAACCGTCTGACCCCTGGACAGAAGGAGGAGTGGACGCTGAAGATTACCACCCCTGATGGCAAGCCAGCCAAGGCGCAGCTGATGAGCGTACTCTATGACAAGTCGCTCGACCAGATAGCCCCGCATTTCTGGAATTTCTCCCTGGGCTTCTATCAGAGTTTGCCAAACTGCTACTGGAAGCACAACCTCAGTTTCCGTTCATTTTACTTGAATGGCGTTTATCCTACCAAGTATTATGACGAGAAGGGACTGGATGTGGATAAGTTTGATGGCAAATTCTTTAGCTATTATGCTTATATGCAAGCGGTGGAGCTGAGCAAGTTGGAACGTTCTTTGGGCGGAACCGTAGAGTCTGTTCGTATAAAGAAAGACGAGCTGGTTCAGGAAGAAGGGAGAGGCATCAGGATTCGCGGCTCTAAAATGACCCGTGTCGGAGCGGCTGCTCCATCTGCCAACAAGGTTTTTGATGTAGTAGAGGAGATGCCGCAGTTTGCCGGTGGTTCTGGCTCAGATGCAGGACAGTTCCTCGACAAGGTGCAGGTGCGCGAGAACCTGAACGAGACCGCCTTCTTCTATCCTGCCTTGGAGAGCGACAACAATGGCAACGTAGCCATCAGATTTACCCTGCCGGAGAGCGTGACTACCTGGAAGTTCATGGGCTTGGCTCATGACAAGGAGATGAGAAACGGTTTGCTGGTGGATGAGGCTGTGGCTCAGAAGACCGTGATGGTGCAGCCTAACATGCCTCGCTTCCTGCGTGAGGGCGATAAGAGCACCATCGTGGTGAAACTCTTCAATACTTCTGACAAGAAGGTGAGCGGCAACGCCCGTATGCAGATTCTCGACCCGGAGGCCAACAAGGTGGTTTGGCAGAAGACGCAGAACTACAGCATCGATGCCGAGGGCTCTGCTACCATCTCCTTTGATGTCCAGGGACTGAAAGAAGGCGTATATATTAATAAGGTGGTGGCTGCCGGTAATGGCTACAGCGATGGTGAACAGCATTACCTGCCGGTTTTGAGCAACCGTGAACTCGTGGTGAACACCCTGCCTATCACCCTGCATCAGAAGGGTGAGCAGAACTTCGACCTGAGCAAACTCTTCCTGAACAAGGAGGGCAAGCAGGCGAAGGGCGCTGAAGAGGCAAAGGTAACCATCGAGTACACCAACAATCCTAGTTGGCTGATGGTGAAGGCGCTGCCTGCCATCAGCAATCCGGATGAGGAGAACGCCATCTCGCTGATGTCTGCCATCTATGCCAATACCATCACCACCCATATCCGGAAGACTCTCTCTTTGGATAATCATTCTCAGAAGAATCTCTCTCAGGAGAGCATCCGCCTGCAGAATCAGGTGGAGAAACTGAAGAAGTTGCAGAACCCTAACGGTTCCTTCTCCTGGTGGAAGGGCATGAAGGGCAGCCGGTATATGACAACGTCGGTAGCCGAAATGATGGTTCGATTGAATGCCATCGCAGGTGTGCAGAAATCCACCGCCAAGATGCTGACTTCCGCCATTGATTATCTCTCCTGGCAGACAGCTCAGGAAGTAAGAGAAATGAAGAAGCAGGAGGAGAAAAAGCAGAAGGTGAGTCCTAGCGAACAGGCGCTGCATTATCTCTACATCCTTTCGATGGATGGCAGAAAGATGAAACAGAATCTGGAGCAGGATAAGGCTTATCTCCTGGATAAGATGTCGAAGATGACCGGTGATTTCTCCATCTATGGCAAGGCGCGTGCTGCCGTGGTGCTCGCCAGAAACAGCCAGCAGAATGCTGCTTACCGCGAGAAGGCTGGCGAATATCTGCAGAGCGTGAACGAATATGCCGTTTACCGCGAGGAGATGGGCCGCTACTACGATACCCGCAAGGCACTCTACAGCTGGAGAAACTATAAGATTCCTACCCAGGTATCTGTGATAGAGGCGCTGCAGATGCTGAAGCCGAACGACAAGCAGACCATCGAGGAACTGCAGCGCTGGCTCCTGATGTCGAAGCGCACCCAGGTTTGGGATACGCCGGTGAACACCGTGGATGCTGTTTACGCCTTTATGAAGGGCAATGAGAGCAACTGGAGTAGGAGGGCTGAGAATGCCGTTCTGAAACTGGACGGAAAGCAGTTGCCGATGCCGCAGGATTCCACTACTTTGGGCTATGTGAAGACCGAAAAGACGGGCAAGGCATCTAGGCTGAGCATCCAGAAGAAGAGCGATTATACCAGCTGGGGTGCTGTCTATGCAGAGTTTAAGCAGCCTATCAGCGAAATAGGTTCTATGGAGTCGGGCATCAAGGTGCGCCGTGTCATCGTTCCTGCCGAATCTGAGAGCAAGGGCAAGGCGCAGGCGAAGGTAGGCGAGAAGGTGAAGGTAACGCTCATCATCACCGCCGACCGCGACTATGACTTTGTGCAGATTACGGATAAGCGTGCGGCATGTCTGGAACCGGTCAACCAGAAGAGCGGTTATCAGTGGGGCATAGGCTGCTATGTTTCTCCAAGAGATCATGCAACAAATTTCTATTTCGATCGTTTATCTAAAGGTAAGCACATCGTAGAAATGGAGTATTACGTGGATAGAAAGGGCGACTATCAGAGCGGAACTTGCACCGCTGAGTGTACCTACAGTCCGGAGTTTGGTGGCCGCACAGAGACGTATGAGTTGAGAGTTAACAATTAATAGTTTATAGTTTATAGATTGATAATTTAAAATAGAATAGTATGAAACGGATGAATATATGGATGCTCTCAGCGCTGTTGGCGCTGCCTGCATCAGCACAGAAGATTACAACCCAGCACGAGGTGGTAGACTGCGGACAGGTGGTGTTCCGCAAGCCTGTAACTGCCGAATTCGTGCTGAAGAATGACGGGCACAAGCCTTTGGTTATCAACAATGTGTTGAAAAGCTGCGGTTGTACGGAGGTAGATTATCCGAAGACGAGCATTGCTGCCGGCGAAAGTTTCGTCATCAAGGCGGTATACGATGCCAAGCAGATGGGTACTTTCACCAAGCAGGTTTGCCTCTATACCAATGCGGATGAAGAGCCGTTCATCCTCTCTATGAGGGGAAAGGTAGTGGGCAGCGTAGTAGATTTCGCTGGTTCTTACGATGAGATGCTGGGTGTCATCAAGAGTGATGCCCAGGAGGTGGAGTTTGATGACGTGAACCGTGGCGACCGTCCGGTTCAGCGCATCCATATCTTCAATCCTACCGACGAATTACTGGAGCCGGTAGTGATGCATCTGCCATCCTATCTTCATGCTTTCGTATCGCCTTCCAAGGTAGCTCCGCGTCATTCTGCCGAAATCAGTTTCGTGCTGGATTCCAAGAAACTGCGCGACCTGGGCTTGAACCAGACATCGGTTTATCTCGGTGAGCGTCCTGGCGATAAGATTGCGCCTGAGAAGGAAATCGTGGTATCAGCCGTTCTTCTTCCTGGTTTCGAGAACATGACTCCAGCCAGGAAGGCACTGGCTCCGAAGCTAGAGATGTCTGCCACCGACCTCAATCTGGGTAGTTTCAATGGAAAGAAGAAGCTGAAGGGTGAGATTCTGATTACCAATAAGGGTAAGTCGGAACTGGATATCCGCAGCATGCAGATGTTTACGATGGGCTTGCAGGTGAACCTGAAGAAGAGTAAGATTCAGCCAGGAGAGACCGTTAAGATGAAGGTGACGGCTGTGGCTGCCGACTTGAAGAAATCGCGTGTCAGACACCCTCGTATCCTCATGATTACGAATGATCCCGACCATGCTAAGGTGGTGGTGAAGATTAATGTACAATGATTTAAAAACGAATATCGTGCAGATAGAAATAGATAACGGCAGTGGGTTCTGCTTTGGCGTAACCACTGCCATCAAGAAGGCTGAAGAGGAGTTGGCTAAGGGCGGTAAACTTTACTGCCTGGGCGATATTGTGCATAACGGTATGGAGGTGGAGCGCCTGCATGAAGCGGGACTCATCACGATAGACCATGAGCAGATGGAGGAACTGCAGGGCGTAAAGGTCTTGCTCCGTGCTCATGGTGAACCGCCTGAAACTTATGCCCTTGCCGAGCGAAACAACATCGAAATCATCGATGCTACCTGTCCTGTGGTGCTCCAGTTGCAGCGCCGCATCAAGAAGCAGTATGTCAACAATCCGGAGGCACAGATTGTGATTTTCGGCAAGAACGGGCATGCTGAGGTGCTCGGACTGGTGGGGCAGACGGAGAGTCATGCCATCGTGGTAGAGAAGTTTGAGGATGTGAAGCAGCTGAAGGAAAGCGGTCAGCTGGATTTCTCTAAAGATATCTATCTTTACTCCCAGACTACCAAGAGTCTCGATGAGTTCCACCGCATCATCGAATACTGCCAGGAGCATATTGTTGAGGGTGCTGTCTTCAAGAGTTTCGATACCATCTGCCGTCAGGTGGCTAACCGCATGCCTAACATCGCTGCCTTTGCCAGCAAGCATGATGTCATCCTCTTTGTGAGTGGCAGAAAGAGTTCGAACGGTAAGGTGCTTTTCAAGGAATGCAAGAGTGTGAATGCCAACAGCTACCAGATAGAAAGTGCCGACGAGATAGATATGAACTGGTTCAAGGATGTGGAAACGGTAGGTATCTGTGGCGCTACCAGTACGCCGAAGTGGCTGATGGAAGAGTGCAAGGATAAGATTATCAAGGAAAGTTCTGCTCTTTTATAGTAAGAATTAAAGTATTGATTATCAGTTACTTGGTATACTTGATACGGTGTTTCACCGTATCAAGGGTAGAGGGTAGTTTTATCGTTGATTGAAAAACTTAATATGTTGGTTATTAATAAGTTAACCCATTTGACGTTGTGTTTTACAACGTCAAATGGGTTTATCTTTTATAAACTGTCTGAAAATAAAACAGGTGATAAATCTTCTCCCGAAGACCTATCACCTTCAAAAAACAGTAATTAACTCAAAATTTATAATCTATATCATTACTACCTTGTTAATATGGTTGCAAAGATACTACATTGAAGTTTTTTTCCCAAATCTTTTTCATCGAATAAAATAAATTTATCGGTAAAAGTAGTATCTTTAACGTATTTTTGCATTAATAACCCGGCAGTCTCTTTTCTTTAGCTTATTCTGCTATTGCCTTTTGATATTGTTCCATCAGCCATGCCTTCTGTTCAGGAATGGTCATGTTGCTGTTGTCGAGCGTGATGGCATCATCAGCCTTTCTGAGTGGGGAAGTCTCGCGGTGGGTATCGATATAGTCGCGCTCCTCTACATTCTTCAGAATCGCATCGAAGTCGGCTGGCATTCCTTTCTCCTTCAGTTCATCGAAACGGCGCTGTGCTCTCACCTGTGAGCTGGCTGTAACGAAAATCTTCAGTTCGGCATTTGGGAACACGGTGGTACCTATATCGCGACCATCCATCACGATGCCCTTGTCTTCGCCCATCTTCTGCTGCTGCTCTACCAGCGCCTCTCTGACGAAAGGAACGGCGGCAATCGGACTAACGTGGTTGGAAACCTCTAACGAACGGATTTCCTTTTCTACCAGTTCGCCGTTCAGATAGCAGTCTGGGCGACCGGTTGTTTCATTAAACTTGAATGAGATGCTGATGTTCTTCATCTCCTTCTGCAGTTCTTCAGTCTTTACGGCTCCATCTGCTTCGAAGAGCTGATGACGCAGCGCATAGAGAGTTACCGAGCGGTACATCGCGCCCGTATCTACATAAACATAACCTATTTCCTTGGCAAGATCCTTTGCCATCGTACTCTTACCGCAAGAAGAGTATCCGTCTATTGCTATTGTTATTTTCTTCATAATTTCGAACTAACTTTAATGTATAATTTATAATGTACAATTTATAATCTGTAACTTACGTTCAGCATGAGACTGCTGCTACTGACGTGATATTTGCCGTAGGCAACGTTCAGATGGAAGCGCTCCAGGTTGATACCGCCACCCACGGAGAAACCGGCTCCATGACTGCTTTCCTCATCTTCTGAGGTGCTGATTTTCATCTCGTTGGCTCTCCGGAAGTTGTAGCCGGCACCTATCCACAGGCTCTCCGAAAGCAGAATGTCGGCACCTACTACGGCATGATCACGAAGACTGCTGTCCCAATGGTTCAGGTTGACCAGTGTTGCTGATACCCTGAATGGTGCGTTGACGAATCGTTTCGTCACACCCAACTGCAGGTCGATAGGCATCTTCTCGTATTCATTATCGTAGGCTTTCAGCTGTCCACCCAGATTCTTTGCCACGCAAGAAACCGACCATTCCGTTTCAGGGTCGTAATAGTTGATACCCAGATCCACTCCCACAGCGATAGAATTGTAATCGCCAATATACGAAGTGATGAATTTGGCAGCAATACCACCCGCAAACTTTTCACCGAGCATATAAGAGAAGTAACCCGCAACGGCAATATCCTTTGCCGAGAACTCACCCATCTGGATGTTGTTCTCATCCGTCTCTTTCATCTTGCCGTAGTCAACAAGCTGAGCCGAAACAGCCCACGAAGCCTTGTCGTTGACAGTACGGTTGAAACTAGCCGAGGCAGTGTTCACCCCCGACATATAGTTCATATAATTGAGATTGACCGTCTTGTCGTTTACTGATGACAGGAGAGCCGGATTATGGAATATGAGTGCCTCATCATCTTCTATCAAGGTGATGTTGTCGCCACCCAGAGCAGCTGCATGAGCACTCACCGGCAAGCGAAGGAAATTATACCCCGTTTGGCTCTCTTGAGCATCAATAATTGTCGCAAAAAGCGTCAATATTGCGGAAATTACATATTTTTTCATTTAAATTTTCTAATTCTTTGGCAAAGATACTGCTTTTTTCAATAATAAGAAGTAAATTTGCAATGTTTTCGTAGGAAATAACGATTTTAAACGGTTTTTATTGTGGAAATTAAGAAATCAAATAGCGCACAACTGGAAGATAAGCGGGTTACTTTTTTCCTGCTCGGGTTGCTGCTGGCTTTTACTTTCATCTTCGTAGGACTCCAATATCAGAGAGGTCCGCAGGGAGATGATGACTTGTCGGAATCGATGGAAGATCTCTCACAGGATCTGGAAATGTCGGCTCGTCCCGACCAGAAAGATATGGTGAGTGCAGAGGCTGTTTCGGCTCCTGCTTCTAAGTCGATTACCCAGGAAGTGAAGGCTGCCGAGCAACAGCCTCAGAAGGCACCGCAGAAAATCAGTTCTACAACCAGCGAACTGGTTATCGGCGACGGCTCGGGTGTAGTGGATGGATCTGAGGTGAAGGAAGCGGTTCCTGAAACTCCTATCGAGAATCCGGGAGCTGAGGCTCCTATCAAACTGACCGTCGTGCAGAAGATACCGCAGTTTCCTGGTGGCTGGTCTGCCTTCATGCAGTGGCTTACCAAGAACCTGAAGTACCCTGTAGCTGCCCAGAAGAGTAGGATTCAGGGAACCGTAGTGGTATCCTTTATCGTAAACAAGGATGGAAGTGTTGCCAATATCAAGGTAAGCACTTCGGTAGATCCATTGCTCGACAACGAGGCTTTGAGGGTGATGAAGATGATGCCGAAGTGGAAACCGGGCATCGATAAAGGCAAGGTCTGTCGCACGATGATTGCCATCCCGGTAGTGTTCCAGCTATAAATTATAAATTGTTCATTGTAAATTATACATTATAAATTATACATTATTATGAAGACAGCAGATGAAATTTTAAGCATGGTAAATGAGTTTCTGGCTAATTTGCCTTACGAAAGAAAGCCAAAGTCTCTTTATGAGCCTATCAGATACGTACTTTCTATGGGTGGCAAGCGTATTCGTCCTACGCTCATGCTTCTGGGCTACAATCTTTTCAAGGACAATCCGGAGAAGATTCTGATGAATGCCGTTGCCCTGGAAACTTATCATAACTATACTTTGCTGCATGATGACCTGATGGACAATGCTGATTTGCGTCGCGGTCATGAAACGGTTCATAAGAAATGGGATGCCAATACGGCAATCCTTTCGGGCGACAGCATGCTCGTTCTGGCTTATGAGCGTATGGCTCAATGTGATGAAAAGCATCTTGCCAAGGTGTTGAAACTCTTTACGACCACTGCTCTGGAAATTGGTGAAGGTCAGCAGTTTGATATGGAGTTTGAAAACCGTAACGATGTGAAGGAGGAGGAATATATCGAGATGATCCGCCTCAAGACCAGCGTTCTCCTGGCTTGTGCCCTGAAGATGGGTGCTATCCTTGCCGATGCTTCTGATGAGGATGCAGAGAACCTGTATAAGTTTGGCGAGCAGATAGGATTGGCGTTCCAGTTGCAGGATGATTACCTCGATGTTTACGGCGATACCAAGGTGTTCGGTAAGGAGATTGGTGGCGATATCACATCTAACAAGAAGACGTATATGCTCATCAATGCCTTCAACCATGCCAACGACGCTCAGCGTGCAGAACTGCAGAAATGGGTGGATGCCAAGGATTTCGACCGCAAGGAGAAGGTGGCTGCCGTTACCCGTCTATACAACGAGATAGGTATCGACAAAATGGCGCAGGATAAGATTGCTTATTATTTCGAGCAGAGCAAGAAGTATCTGGATGCCGTGAATGTGCCTGCTGAGCGTAAGGAGGAATTGGCAAAGTATGCTCAGAAAATGATGAAGCGACAGTACTAGTTGATAGTTAATAGTTTATAGTTGACAGTTGATAGGGCAATGTTCAAAGTAATAGATACACATACGCATTTCGATGCGGAGGAGTTTGATGAGGATAGGGCGGAGGCTTTCGCTCGTGCCAAGGAAGCGGGGGTAGGCAAGGTGTTCTTGCCTGCCATCGACGTGAAGACCACACACGCGGTACTGGCATTGGCTAAGGAATATCCGGGCTATGCTTATCCGATGATTGGTCTGCATCCTGAAGAGGTGAAGGCTGACTGGAAGGAACAGCTGGCTGAACTCCGGAAGATACTGGAGGAGCATCGCATGACCGGTAATGCCAGTCAGGCGGGTTCTCCTCAGTTTTCTGACTTGATCGCCATCGGAGAGGTAGGACTTGATTATTACTGGAGCCGTGAGTTCGAAAACGAGCAGCTCGAGGCTTTCGAGGAACAGGTAAAATGGTCGGTAGAAACCCAGCTCCCGCTGATGATTCATTGCCGCAAGGCGCAGAACGAGATGGTGCATCTGCTCAGAAAGTATGAGAAAGAACTGCCGGGTGGCGTCTTCCATTGCTTTACGGGCAATCAGAAGGAAGCAGAAGAACTCCTCTCCTTCGATAAGTTTGTATTGGGCGTCGGTGGCGTATCTACTTTCAAGAGCAGCCATCTGCGTGAAGACCTGCCTGCTGTAGTTCCTCTGGATCGCATCGTTCTGGAGACCGACAGTCCGTATATGGCGCCTGTTCCTTATCGTGGCAAGCGTAACGAGAGTGCTTTCGTGGTAGAAGTGATGAAGACGCTCGCCAAGGCTTATGGCATAAGCGAAGAGGAGTTTGCCCGACAGACCAACCTCAATGCAGAGCGGGTTTTTCCGCTATCCGTATCGCAAGTATAGGACGCAAGCGTTCAAAACTCCTTAAATAAACATAAAAAAACAATGAAAGTTATGGTATTTCGGAGGAAAAGCAATAATTTTGCACTTCGAAATTGTTGCAGCAGCATGTTGCGGCGATTAAGAAGAGTTCTTCGGAATATGGAAAGGTGCTCGAGTGGCTGAAGAGGCACGCCTGGAAAGCGTGTAACCGGCAAAACCGGTTCGGGGGTTCGAATCCCCCTCTTTCCGCTTTTATATATATAATAAGGTATATGAAGAAAAATACAGCTATTGCACGTTTTGCAATATTGGTTTTCACATGGATGTGTTCTCTGCCTATGATGGCTCAAGAAGAGAACATGGGATTTCATCAAGCTCTTAAGACAAAGTTTATAGAGGGTAATGCGGGATTTATGTCTCTCGTTGCCATCGCCCTCATCGTGGGTATGGCTTTCTGTATCGAGCGCATCATCTATCTGAGTCTCTCTGAAATCAACGCCAAGAAGTTGATGCAGGATATCGACCAGAAGGTGTCGGCGGGAGATGTGGAAGGGGCTAAGACGCTCTGCCGGAATACCCGCGGACCGGTGGCTTCTATCTGCTACCAGGGTTTGATGCATATCAGCGAGAGTCTTGATGACATCGAGCGCTCGGTAAGCGGATATGGTACCGTTCAGGCGGCTAACCTGGAGAAGGGCTGCTCTTGGATCAAACTCTTTATCGCTATGGCGCCATCGCTCGGATTCCTCGGAACCGTGATCGGTATGGTCATGTCGTTCGACCAGATTCAGCAGGCGGGCGATATCAGTCCTACTATCGTTGCTTCGGGTATGAAAGTGGCGCTCATCACTACCATCTTCGGTATCATCGTAGCCCTCATCCTTCAGGTTTTCTATAACTACATCCTTTCTAAGGTGGAGCACCTCACAAGCCAGATGGAGGAGTCGGCGGTTACTTTAATGGATATTATTGCCAAGAATAAGTGAAGAGTGAAGAACGAAGAGTGAAAAATTCATCGGCTTTACTAATCATAAAGTTCAAAGTTCAAAGTTCAAAGTTCCATGTTTAAAGTTCAAAGTTCAAAGTTCAAAGTTCAAAGTAACAAGTCGGCCGAAAAGATATCGCAGCAGGTGTTCTATATCATGATAGGATTGGCGGTGCTGGTTTTCGGTCTGTTCTTTTTGGTAGGCTACGATTTGCCTTTCGAAGAGAACCCCGACTTTAATGCGCCTCTCTTTACCGATGTGCTCATCCTGCTGATGTGGCTCTTTCTGATAGGAGGTGTGGGACTGGCTGTCTTTTCGATGATCAGAGATTATCGCAGCAGCAAGTCGGAGGCTGTAGTGAATGGCATTCCCGTGCGCCGCATCTTCCGTATCACATGGATCGGAACTTTGGCAGTTTTGCTGCTTACCTTCCTTTTGGGTGGTTCTGCTCCGATGCTCATCAATGGCGAGAATTATGCCGACTGGCTCTGGCTCAAGCTTTCAGATATGTTTGTCATCACATCGCTCCTGATGCTGCTGGCAGGAATCGGTGCCGTCTGTTTCGGTGCCACACGTTATATTCGGAAGAAAAACTAAAGAGAGTGCTTTGGGCTCTCTATTCTATAAATAAGGATTAAATATGCTGATTAGAAGGAAGCAACACGAAACCCCGGGACTGAATACCACATCTACAGCCGACATCTCGTTCATGCTGTTGATATTCTTCCTTGTCACCACATCAATGGATGTGGATAAGGGACTGTTGCGCCAACTCCCTTCACCTGAACCGCAGAAGAAGGAGCAGCAGCAGACGGTGGTAGACAAGGCTAACCTCATGGAGCTGCGCCTGACGGCTGGCGATACGCTTTTGGTCAACGGTAAGCCGATGAAGGTGAGCCAGCTCAAGGAAGAAACCATCCGCTTTGTACACCGCCTGGGCAAGAAACATCTCATCTCTATCGAGAGTGACCGCGATGCCGACTATAATCTCTATTTCCAGATGCAGAATCAGCTGATGGAAGCATATAGCCAGCTACGCAACGAAACAGCCCAGAAGAAATATCACAGGAATTATGCCCTCTTGAACAATGACCAGAAAGAACAGGTGCGCAACATCTGTCCGCAGCGCATCACAGAGTCGTATGCCAACGCAATGACTCAAACCGACCAGCGTGTTGATGCCAATGCTGAAGAAAAGCAAGGGGAAGAAAAATCGGCAGAAACAGCTACAGAACAGCAGAAAGGAGGTAAACAATGATGAATTTTCATAAGAAATCGCATGAAGTGCCAGGGTTGAATACATCTTCTCTGCCAGACCTGATTTTCTCCGTACTGTTCTTCTTTATGATTGTTACCCACATGCGCCAGGTTACCTTGAAGGTAGATTGCCGTTTGCCCCAAGGCAAGGAACTCACCCGCCTGACCAAGAAATCGGCGGTGAGCCATATTTATATAGGTAAGCCAACCAAAGAGATGCAGGCAAAGTATGGTACCGGTACCCAGATTCAGTTGAATGATAAGTTTGCTTCGGCTCCCGAAGTGATGGATTACATTTCGGCAGAAAAGAAGCGTATGTCGCCGGAAGACCAGAAGCAGATGACCGTATCAATTAAAGCAGACCAAGAGACAAAGATGGGTGTGATAACCGATGTAAAGCAGGCTTTGCGCCAGGCAAAAGCATTAAAAATCAGTTATTCTGCCACAGAAAATGGAAAATAATATTAATTTATCATGTTTTTCTCTTAAAAAATTGCTTTTATTAATTTTTTGTATTATCTTTGCAACCAAATTATTAGTATTATGTCAAAACAAATTTTAGATTCATTAGATAGGCAGATTCTGAAGCTGATTTCTCAGGATGCCCGAATTCCATTTTTGGAAGTGGCACGCGCTTGCAACGTGAGCGGTGCTGCCATTCATCAGCGTGTTGCTAAACTTACAAATCTTGGTATCATCAAGGGTTCACAATTCATCATTGACCCAGAAAAGATAGGTTACGAAACTTGTGCCTATATGGGACTCTATTTGAGGGAGCCTGAGAAGTTTGACCAGGTTGTAGAGGAGTTGAAGAAGATTCCTGAGGTTGTAGAGTGCCACTATACTACAGGCAGCTTTGATATGTTTATCAAGATTTACGCGCTCAACAACCATCATCTCTTGGAAATCATCCATGATAAGTTGCAGCCACTGGGATTGTCTCGCAGCGAGACCATCATCTCTTTTAATGCATCTATCAACCGTCAGCTTTCTATGCAGGACCTCAAGAGCTTCAACGATGATGAAGAGGAAACTGATGAGGAGGCTGCAGCAGAGAAATAAGATATAAAAAGAAAAAAAGCAGTAGCTCCCTGCGGGATTACTGCTTTCTATAAAGGGTGAGGAATGTGAACGGTAAGCCGTTTTCATTCCTCATTTCTTTTTCTGTCACTTCCCATTCTGCCGGATTGATTTCCGGAAAGAAGGTATCGGCATATTCAGGTTCCTTTTCAACGATTGTGAGATAAAGCTTGTCTGCAAAAGGCAAAGCCTGTTCATATATGCTGGCTCCTCCGATGATGAAACATTCATCTGAAGCTTCTTTGCTTCCAACCGTTTTTTTGTTTCCAACCTCTTCTTTGTTTCCAACCTCTTCTTTCCTCGCTGCCAGCGCTTCTTCCAGAGAGGTGTATACTTCGCACCCTGTTATCTGCTCTTTTGTCTTCGAGATAACAATATTGCGGCGGTTGGGCAAGGCTCCGTTCGGCAGCGACTCAAATGTCTTCCTGCCCATGATGATCGTATGTCCAGTTGTGAGCATACGAAATCGGGTCATGTCCGATGGGATGGCGTAGAGCAACCGGTTCTTGTACCCGATAGCTCTATGCACTTTTGATATACAGGCAATGATGCTGAGCATTTTTTATTTTAATGTTGAATGTTGAGTGTTGAATGTTGAATTATTCATTCTTGCTGTAAACTGTTAACTATAAACTATTAACTATAAACAGCTCTCCCGTCCCGTGGCTGCTCTTGATCTTCCATTCCTGCGGATAGAGGTTGTTGGCACGGTTGCCAATGTTCTTTTCCCATCCTATCGGAACCTGTCTGTAGGTTACCAGTACATAACCCTTAGGCGTATCGGCAGGCAGATTCACAGCCTCCTTGCGAAGGTAGCGGATGGCATCTTCGTAGGATAACTCCACCTGTGGGAAGTGATCTTTGTTGAGCATCGTAGAGAGAGCGAGAGCCTGGTCGGGGATGAGACCCTTTCCTTTGTCTGTTCCCAGTTTCACACCGGCATGCAGCACCTTCAGGTTCTTTTCTGCCTGGTCGTAGATGTCTTTCCATCTGCCCGGAATGGCGTAAACCGTCTCATTGCTCTCTGCAGGCATCCATTCCGTATCAGCCTTCAGCCAGCCGTCCGGAATCTCCAGTCCCTTTCCTTTAGCCACCTTCTTGTCTTTCTTTTTCTTATCCTTCCTGTTCTCCTTGGCTGAAGAACCTGCTTCCCATTCGCCCTCTTTCTTCAGAATCGCCATGAACAGACCTTCGCCTCGCGAAACGCCAGGAATGAACCGGTAAACAGGGAAGTCGGTGCCCGTGAGGTTGCGGGTGATGTTCCATGCATCTTCTACACCCTCCAGTGCCATCACTTCAGCGCCAAGTTCTTCGCATATCCAGTCCACGTTCTCCTCATCTTCGTGCGCATTGAAGGTGCAGGTAGAGTAAATCAGGATACCGCCTGGCTTCAGACAGTTCCAGATATCCGATACGATTTCGCGCTGCAGCTGCCAGCAGTTGTTCACATTCTGGGTACTCCATTCGCCGATAGCCCCTTCATCTTTGCGGAACATTCCTTCGCCGGAGCAGGGAACATCGGTAAGAATCACATCAAACTGCAACTTCGATTTCTTGTAATCGCGGGGATAGTTGTTGGTAACAATCATATCCGGATGACCGAACTTCTGTACGTTCTCGGCAAGAATCTGTGAGCGGGTGCGCATCGGTTCGTTGCTGAAAAGCAGACTCCCTTCCGGCAAGGCAGCCCTTACGGCAGTCGACTTTCCGCCAGGGGCAGCACAGAGATCCAGCATCATCACCGGTTCTTTTACGTACTGTCGGATAGCCATATCAACAAACATGGATGAGGCTTCCTGTACATAATATAAGCCGGCATGCAGCAGCGGATCGAAGGTGAATCCGGGACGCGTAGAGAGATAACGGCCGGTTTCCGGACACCAGGGAACCGGTTCGCCATCAGCATCCTTGCATTTAAAAGGATTGATGCGGATACTGGTTGGTGCCTCCTCTTCAAGGATAGCATGCTCCAGACGCTGATACAGCTTTTCGCCCATCAGCGCCTGCGTATATGTTCTGAAATCTTCAGGTAATGTCTTCATTCTGTCTCTTTTTCTTTAATTTGTTTGCAAAAATAAGAAAAATTTCGTTTCTTTGCAACTAAATCGCGAAGAGATACGTCTAAGAAGCAGAAATTTATGAAATAACAAGGTAAAAACAATAAAAAAATAATGATATGAAGAAAGCAATATTGGCATTAGCGCTCGTTATGAGCATCGGAGCCACCCAAGTGTCTTTGGCGTCTTCTGCTCCAAAACATCGTTATCATCCAACTACCCAACAGGTAGATTCAAAGGCTGCTCCTGCATCTGCCGCACAGCCATCTGCTTCGAAGGATAAAGACGACGAGGCGTTGGAGGCTTATTCTGATACAACCAGTACAGATTCGGCTAACTATGATGATTATGATGAGAATGATAATAAGTCTGTTCATTCTAGATACAGTTTAGACAACTATGATGATCCGTTCGATTTCATCGGTTCGGTATTTGGTGGCGGAGCGCTGGCTGTTATGATCATCTTCTGTATCATCTTCGGTCTGCTGTTTGTCTTTGCTCCGCTGATCATCGTATTTCTGGTTATCAGATATCTGATTCGCCGCCACAACGACCGGATGAAACTGGCAGAGATGGCGATGGAGAAGGGCATCAATGTTCCGGAAAGCGACCGTCCGATAGACAAGCAGAGCGATGAGTATCTGGTAAAGCGTGGATTGAGAAATGCCTTCCTGGGAGCCGGCTTATGCGCCATGTTTGCCTGGTGGGATGTTGATTTCCTGGCTGGCATCGGAGCCCTGGTCTTCTTCTATGGCATCGGTCAGACCGTTATCGGTTCGCTTCCTGCCATCAAGGACTGGTGGAAGAACCGTCACGGCGATCAGGGCACGGGCTATAATGGTACTCCGGTCTAGCAGCCGACATTCAATATATCATGGCTTCTCAATAGGAGGGGAAGTCACAAGGAAAAGAACAACAATTATTAGTTAATATATATAAGGTGGAAAAGTTATCCGATATCTCTCTCGTCACGAAGGTGGTGATGCTTCATGACCGCAAGTCGTTCGACCTGCTGGTCAGGAAGTATCAGTCACCCATTCGCGGCTTCTTCCTGCGGCAGACGCTGGGGGATGCGCAGCTGAGTGACGACTTGGCGCAGGATACCTTTGTAAAGGCTTATACCCATCTGTCTGGTTTCAGGGGTACAGCCAGCTTCTCCACCTGGCTCTACCGCATCGCCTATAATGTATGGTATGATTATACCCGCAGCCATAAGGAGACGCAGGACATCGATACGCCTGCCGTTTCCAGTAAGAATGCACAGGGCGCCCATGCCGGATTGAAGATGGATTTGCTCAAGGCACTACAGATATTGAGTGAAAATGAACGTACATGCATCACGCTGCAGCTGATGGATGGACTCTCTATAGATAAGATTGCAGAGGTGACGGGAATGGCGCAAGGCACCATCAAGTCGCATCTCTCTCGAGGAAAACAGAAACTTGCAAGTTACTTAAAACAGAATGGTTATGACCGATAAGATAAATGATAAGAAGTTGGAGAGCATGAAAGGGGAACCGTTGAGCCCTCAGGATGAAGAACTCTTGCAGATGTTCTTTTCCGATTGCCAGATGTCAGAGATTCCTGATGACGGATTCTCCGACAGGGTGATGCAGGCATTGCCGGCTTTACCCGAAACTGATACTGCGATGTCGCTGGTTAAGCGCCAGCGCCTGGAACATTTATGGACGGCAGCCTGTGTGGCAGCAGGCATCATCATAGCAGTAGTCTGTCAGGGATGGGAACAGATTCAGGGGTGGCTTTTCTCTATGAAGATAGATTTCCTCCTCTCCGGTTCGCGTGCGCTTACGCATGTGGCAGATTCCATCGCCCACTCTCAGAATCTCCTGATGGTGCTGGCTGGCTTCGTTGTCCTCATCATGGTTTGGGGATATAATGAACTGGCTGATGCGCGCCAGTAGGCTTCTTCCCTGATATCAATTGTATGAATGATCAACTCTTTCTATTAGCAGAATAGTTTTAAGTGCTAATAGAAAGAGTTTTTTATTACTATAAATATCATCTTTATGCTCTTGAAATCTCCGTTCATCGACGCTGAACGGACATTCAACGTCGCTGAACGTACATTCAACGTCGCTGAACGGACATTCAGCGTCGATGAACGAAGATTTTATATTGCTGAATATAGAAAAACAAATAGGTGCTGCTACTTTTTCAGTAGAGCACCTATGCTTATGATATCGGTTTCTAAAACAATTTATACGTAGTGCGGAGCACTTTGAACTCGGTTCGGCGGTTCAACTGATTGCAGATTTTCTGATGCTCCTTGCTCTGCTTCAGGATAAATTCTTCGTTGAGCACATCGCCTTCCTTGAGCCAAGGATACTTCTCGGTGAGTTTCTTGCGCACATTCTTCGGCTTCTCCTTGCCGTAGCCCACAGGGGTGAGGCGCTCTTTCTCTATGCCGTGTTTTATCAGATAGTCTACTACCGATTGGGCGCGGCGCTGAGACAGATGCTTGTTATATTCGCTGTTTCCCTTGTAGTCGCAATGGGCGCTGAGTTCGATGGTAACGTGCGGGTTCTCTTTCAGCAGCGTTACCAGCTGGTCGAGGGCTGTTGTGCTGGCTTCGGTAAGGGTTGCCTTGTCGAAATCGTAGAAGATGTTGTCGATGAGTACAGGGGCTGTGATGGAAGCCAGCGGGAACTGGAGCACGTATTCCTTACTCTCTTTAGCCGAATCAACCCGAAGTTCTTCCTTGTGGTTGAGGTAGCCTTTGCAGGATGCCATCACCAGGTAGTCGACATGCGGATTGATAGGGAGGACAAACGAACCGTCGCCCTTGACGGATAGTTTCCTGTTCGTTCCGTCGTTGCCTACGATTCTCACCTCGGCGGCAGGCAGTTCATAACCGTCTTTCTCGTAAACCCATCCCTTCATCGTGGTAACAATCTCCGGATTCTCGAAGGAGTAGATATGATCGTAGCCTCTACCGTCTTTTCTGTTAGAGCAGAAGAAACCCTGGTTGTGGAGACCCTCGAAAGTCATTCCGAAGTCATCGGCTTCTGTATTCAGCGGATAGCCGGGGTGGGTGAGTTCATATTTCCGGGTGATGGAATTTACTTTGGCGATATAGATGTCGAGTCCGCCCATTCCCACATGACCGTTGCTGCTGAAGTAGAAGTCGCCGTTGGGACGGAAGGTTGGGAACATCTCATCGCCTGGGGTGTTGATAGGTTCTCCCAGGTTCTCTACGCCGCCCAGTCCGGCAGGAGTGATGCGCACTCGCCAGATGTCGAGACCGCCCTTTCCGCCCGGCATGTCTGATACGAAATAGAGCCATTCGCCATCAGGGGAGATGGCTGGATGGGCAAAACAACTGAGTGTATCTTTGCTGATTTCCAGATTTGTAGGCTTGCTCCAGGCTGCATCTGAGCGGTTGGAGGTTACTATCTGGGCTAAGCGGGGCGAAGTGGGATCGGTGGTACACTGGGTGAGGTACATCTGCTTGCCGTCTGGGGTAAAGCAGCATGCGCCCTCTTCGTAGTCGGTGTTGAGACCGGTTCCGATGGCTTCCGGCTTGCTCCATTTGCCTTTGTCGTCTTTTTCTGAGAAGAAGATGTCGGCAGATTTCGTTCCCGTCACTCCGTTCAGGTCGCTGCCTTGGGCTTCGTTGCGGGTTGAGGTGAAATAGAGCTGACTGTTGTCATCGCTGAGGAACATCGGCGAATAGTCGTCTCTTCGGGAGTTGAAAACATCCATCCGCTTTACCTTGTACCGGCTTCCTTCTTTCTTCCAGACTGGGGCTTTTCGTGCCGATTCGAGTCCGTTCTTTACCAGCACGTTGTCGGGCATGGAATCGAGCAGGAATTCGAATTCCTTGGCAGCCTGTCTGTAACTTCCGTTCTTCAGGAGAAGCCGGGCGTAAGCCAGGCGGTCGTTGAGGCCAGCCTGCTTGTATCGGATGGCATTGCTGTAGGCAGCCAATGCCTTCGGCGTACTGTTGATTTTATTATAGCAGCGTGCCATCTTCAGAGCCACCTTGCCCCGGGCAGCCCGCTCTTTGGTAGGTGTCTTGGTGTACACCTTTTTATATTGGGTTGCCGCATCGAAGTATTCGCCTAAAGAAAGATGCTTGTCTGCTTTCTTCAGGTTCTGTTCAATGCCGCAACTTATCAGAAAGAGGCAGCTGATTGCTGTTATGATTTGATAAAGTCTTATTTGTTTCATATTGATTTACATCTGCGAGAATGGCTGACGATATTGGCAGCCTGCCTTCCAGTTGCTACAGCCATAGGCGGTCTTGCCCTTGATGATGACGCCCTTGCCGCAGAGCGGACATGGCTTGCCAACCATTGGGTCGGATGCAGGAGTTGGCTGAGCAGAAGCATTCTGAGAATCTGTATTCTGTGCTGCAGCCTTATCGGCTTTCTTGGCAGGAGCCTTCTTGGCTGGAGTTTTCTTGGCAGCCGGTTTCTTCTTGAGGTCTTCCTCTGTCATGATGGTCACTCTCCGGTTGCTGTTGTCTGACAATACATCGATGACAATCTTGTTGATCTGTTCTTTCAGTCCGTTGATGAAGTCGGCAGGATCGTAGGTCTTGTGCTCGATGTCGCGGAGCTTCTTCTCCCAGATACCGGTCAGCTCGCAACTCTTCAGCAGTTCCTCATGGATGGTGTCAATGAGTTCGATGCCTGTCGGGGTTGCCATCAGATTCTTGCGCTGGCGACGGATGTAGTGGCGCTTGAAGAGGGTCTCGATGATGCCGGCACGGGAGGATGGTCGGCCGATTCCGTTCTCCTTCAATGCTGCACGAAGTTCTTCGTCTTCTACGAATTTACCGGCTGTCTCCATCGCACGCAGCAGGGTTGCCTCGGTATAATACTTAGGTGGCGTGGTCCACTTCTCCGTCAGGGTAGGCTGATGGTCTCCCGATTCGCCTTTTGTGAAGGATGGGAGGGTTCTTTCTTCTACTACTTCCTTCTTAGCACCATTACCTGAGTCTGCATTTCCGTTGGCGTTATCTGAAGCATCATCGTCATCTGCATTCTTTACATCCTTGGCATAGACTACTCGCCAGCCTGGTTCGAGAATTTCCTTACCGCTTACCTTGAACTCTATCTTTTCCGGTTTCGGTCCGTCTTCGTTGATGACTTCGCCCAAAACGGTGGTGGTAGAGAATTTACAGTCCGGATAGAACACGCTGATGAAGCGCTTGGCGACGAGATCATACACGTTTGCCTCCATATCGGTGAGTCCGGTTGGCGGAACACCGGTTGGGATGATGGCGTGGTGGTCGGTTACCTTGCTATTATCGAAAACCTTCTTGCTCTTCGGCAATTTCTTGCTGATTGTTGCGAGCTGCTGGATGAGCGGGAGGTATTTCTGCTGACTCATGATCTTTGCCTGACTCACTCCGTTCAGAATCTGCGGACATTTCGGATAGATATCGTCGGTCAGGAACTGGGTATCTACACGAGGATAAGTGGTATACTTCTTCTCGTAGAGACTCTGGATGAGTTTCAGTGTAATATCGGCTGAATAGGCAAACTTCTTGTTGCAATCCACCTGCAGCGAGGTGAGGTCGTAGAGATGAGGTGGCGCCTCGTTTCCCTTCTTCTTACTTACATCGGTAACGGTGAAGGGTTTGCCGGCGATGGTGCTGAAAGCCTTCTCGCCTTCCTCCTTGCTGGTAAACTTGCCGCTGGTTGCCGTAAACTGGGTGTCGCGGTAGATGGTGGCGAGTACCCAGTAAGGTTCGGAAACGAAGTTGTCGATTTCCTTCTGGCGGTTTACGATGAGGGCAAGGGTAGGGGTCTGCACCCGGCCGATGCTGAGCACCTGTCGGTTCTGTCCGTATTTCAATGTATAAAGTCGAGTGGCGTTCATACCGAGAATCCAGTCGCCGATGGCACGGGAAAGTCCGGCAAGATAGAGTGACTGATATTCCCCCTGGTCTTTCAGTTCCTGGAATCCCTGCTTGATGGCTTCATCGGTCATGGATGAAATCCACAGTCTCTTGACCGGGCATTTCGCCTGTGCCTTCTGCATCACCCATCTCTGGATGAGTTCTCCTTCCTGTCCGGCGTCACCGCAGTTGATGATGCTGTCGGCAGCCTGCATCAGTTTTTCGATGGTGGCAAACTGCTTCTTGATGCCTTCATCGTTGATGAGCTTGATGCCGAAGCGTTGTGGAATCATCGGCAATGCCGAAAGGCTCCAATGTTTCCACATCGGAGTATAATCATCCGGTTCCTTCAGCTCACAAAGGTGGCCGAAGGTCCATGTTACTTGGTATCCATTACCTTCCATATAACCGTCGCGTGCCGTGGTAGCTCCGATGATTCGGGCAATGTCCTTAGCCACACTCGGTTTCTCTGCTATACAAACTATCATTCTTTATTCTTATTTCTGTTTGCAAAGGTACAATAAAATAATGAGATAGCCATCATTTCGCCTCCTTTTTCTCATGGCAGGGAATAAAAAAGCCCTGTAAGGCTTGGACCTTACAGGGCGTATTTCATATAAATCTGCGTGCGATTACTCGTACTCCTGCCAGCTCTTAATCTGCAACTGGTCTTGGCTCATTGTGCAGAATGCCTCGATGAAGGCAGAAGCCAGACGGGCATTGGTGAACAGAGGAATGTTGTGGTCGATGGCACCACGACGGATTCTGTAACCATTGGTCAACTCACGCTTGGTGTGATTCTTAGGGATGTTGACGATGAGGTCGAACTTGTGGTCGGCAATCATCTGCATCACGTTAGGAATATCCTTGTGGTCCTCATCAGGCCATCCTACGGCTGTAGCCTTCACGTTGTTCTCGTTCAGGAACTTCGCTGTACCGGCAGTAGCGTAGATGGTGTAACCATTCTTCACCAAAGCCTGGGCAGCATCGAGCAGAGAAGCCTTCTCCTTCGCACCACCGCTTGAAAGCATGATGCCCTTGTCCTTAGAAGGAATCTTGTAACCGGTAGCAATCAATGAGTTAAGCAATGCCTCCTCGAAAGTATCACCCATACAACCTACCTCACCGGTAGAACTCATATCTACACCCAAAACTGGGTCGGCGTTCTGCAAACGGGCGAATGAGAACTGTGAAGCCTTCACACCCATGCGGTCGATATCGAAGGCAGACTTATCTGGCTTCTGGTATGGAGCATCGAGCATGATGCGGGTAGCCGTCTCGATGAAGTTGCGCTTCAATACCTTGCTCACGAATGGGAATGAACGGGATGCACGGAGGTTACACTCGATTACCTTTACATCGCGACCCTTAGCCAGGTACTGGATATTGAAAGGACCAGAGATGTTGAGCTCCTTGGCAATGGCACGTGAAATCTTCTTGATCTGACGGGCTGTAGCGAAGGAAATCTGCTGAGCAGGGAAGGTCATGGTAGCGTCGCCAGAGTGAACACCTGCATACTCTACGTGCTCTGAAATACCATACTCTACAATCTCACCGTTCTGAGCCACACCGTCGAACTCAATCTCGTTGGTCTCTGTCATAAACTGTGAGATAACCACTGGGTACTCCTTGGAAACCTCAGAAGCTGCCTCCAGGAAGCGACGCAACTCGTCATCGTTGTGGCAAACGTTCATGGCTGCACCGGAAAGAACGTAAGATGGACGAACGAGAACAGGATAGCCTACCTCGTCGATGAACTTCTGAACATCCTCCATAGAGGTGAGGGCGCTCCACTTAGGCTGGTCGATGCCCAACTTATCGAGCATGGCAGAGAACTTACCACGGTTCTCGGCACGGTCGATGTTGACAGGAGATGTACCCAGGATTGGCACAGACTGGCGATGGAGCTTCATAGCCAGGTTGTTAGGAATCTGACCACCTACAGAAACAATCACACCACGTGGTGACTCCAGGTCGATGACATCGAGTACACGCTCGAATGAAAGCTCATCGAAGTAGAGACGGTCGCACATATCGTAGTCGGTAGATACGGTCTCTGGGTTGTAGTTGATCATGATTGACTTGTAACCCAACTTGCGGGCTGTGTTGATGGCGTTTACTGAACACCAGTCGAACTCTACAGAAGAACCGATGCGGTAAGCACCAGAACCAAGAACGATTACAGACTTCTCGTTCTTGTAGTAGTTGATGTCGTAACCCTCTACAGCGTAAGTCATGTAGAGATAGTTGGTGAGATCAGGATGCTCGCTAGCCACAGTAGGGATGCGCTTCACGGCAGGAAGAATGTTCAGCTTCTTGCGCTGGGCACGAACTGCGAGCACCTCCTTCTCCATATTGGTGTTCTGGGTCTTCAATACGAAGCGGCCAATCTGGAAGTCAGAGAAGCCCAATACCTTAGCCTCGCGCAATACCTCGGCAGGAATCTCCTCCAGAGTATTGTATTCAGAAAGCTTGTGCTTGTAATCTACGATATTCTTCATGCGCTCGATGAACCAAGGGTCAATCTTGGTCAACTCCTCGATGCGCTCGATGGTGTAACCTTCCTCCAAAGCCTGGGCGATGGCGAAGATACGGAGGTCGGTAGGGTTGGAAAGCTCCTCATCCAGGTTGTCGAACTTGGTGTGGTCGTTGCCAACGAAACCGTGCATTCCCTGACCAATCATACGGAGACCCTTCTGGAGCATCTCCTCGAATGAGCGGCCGATAGACATGATTTCGCCTACAGACTTCATGGAAGAACCAATCTTGCGGCTTACGCCGGCAAACTTGGTGAGGTCCCAACGAGGAATCTTGCAGATCATATAGTCGAGTGATGGAGCTACATAAGCTGAGTTAGGAGTACCCATCTCGCCAATCTGGTCGAGTGTATAACCGAGGGCAATCTTAGCTGCAACGAAGGCGAGCGGATAACCGGTAGCCTTGGAAGCAAGAGCAGAAGAACGGCTCAAGCGAGCATTGATCTCGATGATACGGTAGTCGTTGGTCTCAGCATTGAAAGCATACTGGATGTTGCACTCACCCACGATGTTGAGGTGACGCACGCACTTCACGGCGATGTCCTGCAACATCTTCACCTGCTCGTCGGTAAGAGAACAGGTTGGAGCTACTACGATAGACTCACCCGTGTGGATACCCAGTGGGTCGAAGTTTTCCATAGAGGCAACGGTGAAGCAGCGGTCGTTCGCATCACGGATGCACTCAAACTCAATCTCCTTCCATCCCTTCAAGCTCTCCTCAACGAGTACCTGAGGTGCAAAAGTGAAGGCTGATTCAGCAATCTCCTTGAACTCCTCTTCAGTCTTGCAGACACCAGAACCGAGACCACCCAGCGCATAGGCAGAACGGATCATGATAGGGTAGCCGATGTTGCGGGCTGCAGCAACAGCCTCCTCCATGTTCTCGCACGCGTGGCTTACTGGAACCTTGAGGTCAACCTTGTTAAGCTCCTTTACGAAGAGGTCGCGGTCTTCTGTGTTCATGATAGCCTCTACAGAGGTACCCAACACATCCACGCCATACTCCTTGAGCACACCACTGAGGTAGAGTTCTGTACCAACGTTCAAACCCGTCTGTCCACCCCAAGCCAGCATGATGCCGTCTGGGCGTTCCTTCTTGATGATTTCAGTTACAAAAAAAGGTGTCACCGGCAAGAAATAAACCTTGTCAGCAATACCTTCACTCGTCTGAATTGTAGCAACGTTTGGATTAATGAGGACAGAACTAATACCCTCCTCACGCAAAGCCTTGAGAGCCTGCGAACCGGAATAGTCAAACTCACCTGCCTGGCCGATCTTCAAAGCACCGGAACCCAGAACGAGGACTTTCTTAAGCTGTTTCTTCATCATTATATATAACTATAAGTTTGTTCTTTATATGTCTTGTTATTTATGTTTTTAGCAACTAAACTGCATTTGGATTAGTTCACAAATGGTAGACACACTATTTCGGGATGCAAAGTTACGCTATTTATTTGATTATTCCAAATTTTCTGCAAATCTTTACAGTTAAATAACATCAATTATTATTATTTCTTCTCTAGAAAGTCGTATTTTTGCAATTATTTTGTTACTTTTGCAGCGACTTTTAGTCATGTAGAAAAAGAATAAACAAATAGCAAACAAGATAAATATAACAACAATGAAAGTCGGATTATTCGTCCCTTGTTATGTGGATGCCCTTTACCCTGAAGCGGGTGTGGCTACATACAAGTTGCTTAAGCATTACGGACTAGACGTGGGTTATCCCGAAAAACAGACTTGCTGCGGCCAGCCAATGGCTAACGCGGGTTTTCAGGACAAGTCGGAGAAGGTCATAGAGACATTTGATGAGTTGTTCAAGGATTACGATTACATCGTAGCTCCTTCTGCCTCATGTGCCGCTTACGTAAAGGTGTATTATCCTAAAATCCTTGAGGGTAAGCACGAGTGTGTTTCCTCTAAGAAAATCATGGATGTTGTGGAGTTCCTTCACGATGTGCTGAAGGTGGATCATGTGCCGGGCAAATTCCCGCATGTGGTGAGTGTGCACAACAGTTGTCACGGTGTGCGCGAACTGGGATTGTCATCTCCTTCTGAGCGCCACATCAAGCCATTCAATAAGATTATCGACCTGTTAAATATGGTGGAAGGCATTACCATCCACGAACCGGAGCGCAAGGATGAGTGCTGCGGATTCGGCGGTATGTTCTCTATCGAGGAGCCTGCTGTTTCTACCCGTATGGGCGAGGAGAAGATCAAGCGCCACATGGCTACGGGCGCTGAGTTTGTTACCGGACCGGATTCTTCCTGTCTGATGCACATGGCTGGAATCGCCAAGAAAGAGAAGATGCCGATTAAGTTTATTCATGTTGTTCAAATATTAGCTGCAGGACTATGAGTACAGAACATTCCAAGAGAGCTGCGAAGTTTACGCAGAATGTAGAGAAGACCACCTGGCACGATGCTACCTTCTGGTCTGTTCGTCAGAAGAGAGATAAGATGGCGGAGGAACTTCCTGAGTGGGAAGACCTCCGTGAGCATGCGTCTGAAATCAAGATGCACACGATTACCCATCTTGCCGATTATCTCGATATGTTTTCCAAAAATCTGGAGAGCCGTGGGGTGAAGGTGCACTGGGCAAAGGATGCACAGGAATTTAATGAGATTGTGCTCGGTATCCTGAAAGACCATAACGTGAAGAAGATGGTGAAGTCGAAGTCGATGCTCACCGAGGAGTGCGAGATGAATCCTTATCTGGAGCAGCACGGCATAGACGTGGTGGAGACCGACCTGGGTGAACGCATCATCCAGCTTCTGGGTCAGAAGCCTAGCCATATCGTGATGCCTGCCATCCACCTGAAGCGTGAGGAGGTAGGTAAGATGTTCGAGGAGAAGGGTATCTCCAAGGAAATCGGCAACTATGATCCTACTTATCTGACCCGCTGTGCCCGTCATCATCTCCGCGACCAGTTTATGGAAGCTGGAGCTGGTATGACTGGCTGTAACTTCGGTGTGGCTGCTACCGGCGATTGCGTGGTCTGCACCAACGAGGGTAATGCGGATATGACCACTTCCATGCCTAAGCTCCATATCGTAGCGATGGGTATTGAGAAACTGGTTCCTGATTATAAGTCATTGGCTGTGTTCCAGCGCCTGCTTTGCCGCTGCGGAACCGGTCAGCCTACCACTACCTTTACCTCTCATTTCCGCCAGGCTCGTCCGGGTGCCGAGATGCATGTGGTATTGGTGGATAACGGCAGAAGCGATATTCTCGCCGATAAGGACCACTGGCAGACTTTGAAATGCATGCGTTGCGGAGCCTGCATGAATACCTGTCCGGTTTATCGTCGTTCAGGCGGTTACAGTTACACCTATTTTATACCGGGTCCTATTGGCGTGAACCTGGGTATGCTGAAGAATCCTCAGAAGTACAGCGATAATGTTTCGGCATGTACTTTGTGCTTGTCATGCGATAATGTCTGTCCTTCCAAGGTAGGACCGGGTTCTCAGATTTATGTCTGGCGCCAGAGTCTGGAGAAGTTGGGTAAGGCTGATCCTGTGAAGAAGGCGATGTCGAATGGTATGAAGTATCTCTTCGATCGTCCTGCGCTCTACACCACTGCCCTGAAGTTTGCTCCGCTTGTCAATCTGGTTCCTGAATGCTGTACGCACTTCAGCAATTGGAATGCCTGGGGCATCGGTCACGCCATGCCTGAGTTTGCAAAGAAGAGCTTCCACCAGCTTTGGAAAGAAGGAAAGGTGAAGTAGTGGCTAATCATAAAGTTCAAAGTTCAAATTTCAAAGTTCAATGAATAAAGAAGATTTCCTGAACAAGTTGCGTAAGAATACGCACGTTCAATTCGATATGCCTGCCGTAGATGTGAAGGGTATTCAGTATGAGGATACGCTGAAACAGTTTATTGAGATGACGGAATCGGTAGGTGGCCATGTGATAGAGGCGAAGGAGGGTGAGAGTCTGGATGAACTGGTGAAGAAGGCTTATCCGGAAGCCATGGTCTTTGCTTCTCATCTGCCAGAAATCACGATTGCCCAGAAGAATCCTGATACCTTGGCTGAGGCCAACGACCTGAATGGTACTGATGTGGGTATTGTTCGTGGTGAAGTAGGTGTAGCAGAGAATGGTTGCATCTGGATTCCTCAGACCATGAAGGAGAAAGCGGTGCTTTTCATCTCGGAATACCTTGTGATATTCCTCGAAAAAGAGAAGATCGTGAACAATATGCATGAGGCTTATGCCCGTATTGAGATGGATCCGAAGTACAATTTCGGTACTTTCATCAGTGGTCCGTCAAAGACTGCCGATATCGAGCAGGCTCTGGTAATGGGTGCGCAAGCTGCTCGTGGTGTGACTGTTATACTCTTGTAAAAGGCAGAAATCCCGAAGCTCACTATCGTGTGAACTTCGGGATTTCTCTTTATACTTTCCATTCATAGGTGTCGTAAACCACGCCTCTTCCTCCGAAACCTTCTTTCTGGCTGATGAGACCTTCGTTCAGATAATCACCGTCGCCTTCTGTAGAACGACCAAAGTCAAAGAATTTATAATCGGCATAATCATGATTTAGAACCTGGTCGTAAATGGCGTCAATGCCTCCAAGTTCCTTACCTTTGTCGTTTGATGAACAGTATTGTCCATGTACCGTCTGTGGCGTGATGTAGAAGGTGAATCCTGCTACAATTTCATCTTTCAGGTAGGCATTGTATTGAATGATGTTGTCTGGAAAACGGCTATGTAAAAGTTCTATTTCTTGGAGAGTATGAACAGGATGCACCTGATATCGTTCTTCAAGATTAGCGTCAAGAACTTTCCAGAAATCTTCGAAATTATTCTCTTTCTTTACAATAATTCCTGCCTCCTGTGCTTTCTTTAGGGAGCGGCGGCGAAGTCTTCTCCATCTTGGCTTCTCTTGTAGGAAAAGAACTGACCCGATATCGCGTTTCACGATGCGTGCCTTGCATACCCAATAGATGGCATAAAGATCTTCTTCGGATGGCATCTGGTGGTAAACCCAAGGCACAGGTTTGTATAGTACCTTTTTGAAACCCTGTTGCCTGAGGTATTCGTTCAATTCTTTGAAAAGCTGGACAACGTCAGCTGCTGTCACATCCTTATTCATTATCAGTCCTCCATAAGTAAGGCCAAAGTGAGAGCAGAATATATCCTCTCTCTCATGGGCCGGCAATAGGGAATGGAGTTTTCCGTTCTTGTAGAACATCAGGGAATAGTCCTTGAACCGGTCGGAATGGTAATCCATGTAGTTGCGATTGAAGAGGAAGGTGGCGTTGCGTGCATGTTCTACATAAGCATTCCACGCCTCCTTGTCTGCATCGTTGTATTTTTTTATCTCAAACATGATATTTAGCGTTATTGATTCTCTGTTTTTGAGAGATTAGGACTTTGGGATGAACTGATGAATCTGAGATATTCGTCATATTCGCGTATGTAGTCTTCTTCCTTAAACTTTTGGGAAGCCAGAACCAGACACAATGAGCCGGAAGAGAAATCATCCAGTGTTCGCCAGATATTGACATCCACGAACAGTCCCTCCCAAGGGTGGTTGAGATGATAGGTCTTCTTCTGTTCTCCATTATCCAGTGTTACCGAAAAGGAACCGCTGGCTGCTATGATGAATTCCTGGCATTCCTTGTGAGCATGGCCACCGCGACTTTCTCCACCCGGAACATCATAGGTCCAGTAGGTACGGGCAATGGCAAAGGGAATATGCGTCTCTCCCTCTGCCACTGTCAGGTTGCCTCTAGGGTCGAATATCTTGGGTAATGTGATAATTCTTCCTAATTCTTTCATGTCTATTTCTTCATGTATGGGTCGGTTCCCAATACTGTCTTTGCCAGACGCTTTGCCTTGTCGCGAAGCTGGTTGAGGTCATCGCCCTTCTCGCCGTAGCAGAGAACAACACCCATTCTTCTGCCTACGTGAGCCTCTGGCTTGCCGAAGATACGGATGCGGGTGTGGTCTTCCTTCAGGGCATCGAGCATATTGTAGTTTAATGGCTCGGTGCTTTCCTCTGGCGAGAGGATGACGGCAGAACAGCCGATGTGCTCCAGATGGATTCCGGCGATAGGCAAGCCCATTACGGCACGGAAGTGGAGCTCAAACTCGCTCAGGTTGGTGGTGTGACCGAGGGTTACCATACCTGTATCGTGTGGACGAGGACTCAACTCTGAGAAGATAACCTCGCCCTGCTTGCTCAGGAAGAACTCTACGCCCCAGAGACCGGCACCAGTCAAAGCCTTGGTTACTTCGCCGGCAATGTGCTCAGCCTTCTTCAAAGCCTCCTCTGGAATCTGGAATGGCTGCCAACTCTCGCGGTAGTCGCCGCCCTTCTGTACGTGGCCGATAGGTGGACAGAAGAGGGTAGGACCGTCTTTCTGGGTGACGGTGAGCAGGGTGAACTCAGAATCGAAGTCGATAAATTCCTCGATGATTACTTCCTTCACGTCGCCACGACCTTCTTCCATTGCTTCCTTGTAAGCCTCCTTCAGTTCATCATCGTTGTGAACATAGCTCTGACCATGTCCGCTTGAACTCATCAGAGGTTTTACTACGCATGGGAAACCGATTTCATCGGCAGCGTTCTTAAACTCCTCGAAGGTCTTGGCATAGAAATACTTGGCGGTGCGCAGACCCAGTTCCTTGGCGGCAAGGTCGCGGATGGCACGGCGGTTCATGGTGTAGTTTACGGCACGGGCAGAAGGCACAACCTGGATGCCCTCCTTCTCGAAGTCGAAGAGTCGCTCAGTGCGGATAGCTTCAATCTCAGGCACGATGATGTCTGGGTGATGTTTCTCAACCACTGCGGTCAATGCGTCGCCATCGAGCATTGAGAACACTTCTCGCTCGTCGGCTACCTGCATGGCTGGTGCATTGTCATACTTGTCGCAAGCGATGACATACTGTCCTGCTCGCTTTGCGGCGATGGTAAACTCCTTGCCCAGTTCGCCTGAGCCCAAAAGCATAATCTTCTTCATTTATATGATGTTTAATATTTTATGTCCCTAAAATTAATCACTAATAATTAATCACTAAGTCCGAACTTCTTTCTGATAAATTCTGCGATAAACTTCTCTGTTTCTTCGATTCCCAGATGGCTGCTGTTGATGCAGAGGTCGTAGCTCTCGCTGTGTCCCCACTTCTTGCCTGTATAGTAATCGTAGTAAGAGGCGCGCTGCTCCTCATGGCTTTCGATAAACTTGCGGGCGCTGGCTCTGTCGATGTCCTTTCGCTTGCACACTGCCTTGATGCGGTCGTCGATGTTGGCGGTGATGAAAATATTGATCACATTCTTGTAATCACGCAGCACATAGTCGGCGGTTCTGCCCACAAACACGCAGTTGCCCTCATCGGCAGCCTTTCTGATGGCGTCGCTCTGGAACTTGTACAGACCTTCCTGCGAGAAGTCGTTGTGATAGAAGGTGTTGTCGCTCAGGAAGGGCAGATGTGTGTGGAAGAGAGACTTGAAGAATCCCTTCTGCTCATCGTTCTGCTCGAAGAATTTCTCAGAGAATCCACTCTCCTTGGCGGCAAGGTTCAGCAGCTCACGGTCGTAACATTTGCAACCGAAATCCTCCGCCAGCTTCTCGGCGATGATATGGCCGCCGCTACCTATCTGGCGACCTACGTTTATGATAATCTTATTCATAATTTATAGTTTATAATTTATAGTTTACAGTTTATAGTTTACAGTTTATAGTTGAAAGTTTATAGGGCTTAGCAGTTAGCAAGATTGCTATAAACTATAAATTTCAAACTATTAACTGAATGAATGCCCTATTAACTATAAACTATTAACTTTTAACTTTTCTTGGTGTTGTTTCTTCAGCTTGTTCATGTACCACGATATCACGATTGCGGCGATGACTGCTGCCGAGAAGTCGGAGATAGGCATGCTGCACCATACACCGTCAATGCCCCATATCATCGGCAGGAAACCCAGGAGCGGCAGAAGGATGAGCAACTGTCTCGACAAGGAGAGGAAGATACTGATCTTCACCTTTCCGATGCACTGGAAGAAGTTGGTGATAACCATCTGGAAACCGATGATCGGGAAGCAGAACATCACCACTCTGATAGCCTTGATGCCCAAGTCTATCAGTTGCTTATCGGTAGTAAACATTCTTGCGCAGTAGTAAGGCAGGAACATCGCTATCAGCCAGCCCGTTACCATAATGGCGGTGGCGGCAATGATGCTCAGATTCAGTACGCGCATCAGTCGGTCCAGTTTCTGGGCTCCATAGTTGTATCCGGCTATCGGCTGCATTCCCTGGTTTACGCCTAATACGAACATGATGAACACCATCGCAATACCATTGGCTATTCCGTAGGCTCCCACGGAGAGGTCGCCTCCGAAACGCACCAGCTGGTTGTTGATGAAGATGACGATGATGCAGGCGCACACGTTCATCAGGAACGGCGAAATGCCGATGGCGAGGATGTTATCTACGAGTTTTTTCTTCAGTTTGTAGATTCCTTTCTTGAAGTGGAGCAGCTCGCTCTTGTTGCTGAAGAGTTTGATCTGCCACATCAGAGCCATCAGCTGCGATAGGATGGTGGCGATGGCGGCACCCTGTATTCCCCATTTGAAGACGAGGATGAAGAGGGCATCCAGTATCACGTTCATCACCACCGTGAAGATGGTGGCGTACATTGCCTGCTTGGGCTTGCTCGCCGCCCTGAGCAGGGCGTTCATGCCGAAATACATGTGGCTCACCACATTGCCCAGCAGGATGATGACCATATACTCATGGGCATAGATGAGCGTCTGGTCGCTGGCTCCGAAGAATCTCAGGATAGGGTCGAGGAAGAGCAGACAGATGATGCTCAGTCCGATACCGATGATGAGATTCAGAGAAATCGTGTTACCCAGAATGTTTTGCGCTGTGGCATAGTCTTTTTGTCCCAACTTCACGCTGATGGCAGTAGACGCTCCTACGCCCACACCGGCTCCGAAGGCAGCGGTGAGGTTCATGAAGGGGAAGGTGATGGCGAGACCTGAGATGGCCATGGCTCCCACACCCTGACCGATGAATACTCGGTCTACGATGTTGTAGAGTGAGGCGGCGGTCATCGCAATCATAGCTGGCAAGGCATACTGAACGAGCAGCTTGCCCACCGGCTTGGTTCCTAATTCTAATGTCGCTTGTTTATTTTCCATTTATATCTGTTTTTTCCTCATAGCCGCTCGCCCTGCTTCTTTCAGAATGCAATTGCAGCGGCTACTTGTCTGCAAAAGTACAAAAAATATCTGATACCTTATTATATATATGAGAAAAACTTGCATTTCATGATAAAAACTTCCCTTTTCCTTTGGTGTTTTCGTACAATTTCTGTACTTTTGCACTTCAGAATAAACAATTCAACTGATTAATAAATGCAATACAGAAATATTGCAGCAACAACAATAACAAACCGGACTACCGATATAATGATGAAAAAATTTTTGATGCTTTATGCATTTTTAATGACCACTCTTTCTTTGTTTGCTCGCGAAGACAGGGTTAGTAATTTTGAGCAACTGATGCGGTTGCCCCGCATCGCCGAAACCGATATGGTGTCGTATCCTGGAGGCAAGTGTATGATGTATCGTCTTTATCTCAGAGACAAAGACCTCAGTCACACTCCCTTCTCGGTAAGTCGCCCGGCAGAATTCCTCTCTTCCCGTTCCATAGAGCGCAGAAAGAGGCAGAATCTGCCCATCGATGTTACCGATTTGCCTGTGGCTCCTGCTTATGAGCAGGCTGTAAGCGAGGCTGGCATCGAGATTGTGGGCAAGAGCAAGTGGAACAATACCCTGCTGGTCCGCATTCATAAGGAGAAGGAACTACGGAAACTGGATGATCTGGATTTCATCACACGGAAAATGAAGGTCTTCACTGCTCCCGATTCTGTCAGTCAGCGCATCAGAAGTAGCGTTCGCAGGGGATTGAACGATTGGACTGGTGGAGTAGGCGAATATGGTGCTGCCGATGCGCAGATCCAGTCGCTCAACGGCAAGCGGCTGCATGAAACCGGACATTTGGGCAGAGGAATGATGATTGCTGTCTTCGACGGCGGATTCATGAATGTGGATAAGATTCCGGCGCTGCATAATATCAGATTGGCGGGCGTTAAGGACTTTGTGGTTCCTCAATCCAAGAATATTTTCGCCGAGATGGAGCATGGAACGATGGTGCTTTCTACGATGGCTGCCAACGAACCCGAAAGATTCGTGGGGGTGGCGCCTGAGGCTCAATATCTGCTGGTGCGCTGTGAAGATGAGCGCACAGAGAGTCTGGCAGAAGAGGATTACTGGGCTTTTGCCGCTGAATATGCTGACAGTTGTGGTGTGGATGTCATCAACTCTTCGTTAGGCTATCATGGCTTCGATGATGCGTCAACCAACCATCATTATAATGAGCAGGACGGTAATTCTACCCTCATCTCCCGCACCGCTTCGATGTGTGCTGACAAGGGAATCATCTGTGTCAATTCTGCAGGAAACGACGGAATGGGAAGTTGGAAGAAAATTAATTTCCCTGCCGATGCACGCAATATCCTTACCGTGGGCAGCGTAAACGAAATGGGCGAGAATGCGGCTTTCAGTGCCGTGGGACCTACTGCTGACGGCAGAATCAAGCCTGACGTGATGGCTTACGGAAGTCCTACCTGTGTGATTACGGGCCGTGGAAATATCATCAATGATAACGGAACGTCTTTTTCTTCTCCGCTCATCGCCGGAATGGTAGCGTGTCTCTGGCAGGCTTTGCCTCAGAAAACGGCTAAGCAGATTATGAAACTCGTGAGATTGGCTGGTAATAATCAGCATCATCCCGATAATGTATTCGGATATGGTGTGCCTGATTTCTGGAAGGCTTATCAGACGGGGAAAGCGATTAAGTAAGTGAAAAGTGAAGAACGAAGAGTGAAGAATTTAGAGTGAAGAGCAATATATGAAGCAAAGGTTATCTCTCTATGAATTAAACTCCATAGTCCGCGACGTCATTTCGATGTCCTTGCCCGACAGCTATTGGGTGGAAGCGGAACTCTCCGAGGCTCGCGAGGGCTACGGCGGGCACTGCTATCTGGAACTCATCGAGAAGGATGAGCGGTCTAATACGCCCATTGCCAAGGCACATGCCTCCTGCTGGCGAAACCGATGGATGTTTATCAAACCGAATTTCGAGCGCATCACCGGACAGCGTATTCATGCCGGAATGAAAGTGCTGCTCAAGGTGCACGCGCAGTTTCATGAGAACTATGGCTTTTCCTGGATAGTAGATGATATTGATCCTAACTATACGATGGGCGATATGGCGCGCAAGCGGCTGGAAATCATCAATACGCTGAAAGCTGAGGGAGTATTCGAACTGCAGAAGGAGTTGGTGCTCCCGATGTTCTGCCAGCGTATCGCCGTCATTTCCAGTGCTACGGCAGCAGGTTATGGTGATTTCTGCAACCAGCTTGCTGATAACGATTATGGTCTGCAGTTTCAAACCCGCCTCTTTCCGGCTACGATGCAGGGCGAGGGGGTAGAGCAGAGTGTGATAGCTGCCCTCGACAGTATCAATGCCGAATGGGAACAGTTTGACTGTGTAGTCATCATCCGAGGCGGTGGCGCTACGAGCGATCTCTCGGGTTTCGACACCCTGGCGCTTGCTGAGAATGTGGCAAACTTCCCGCTGCCTATCATCACGGGAATAGGACATGAAAGGGACGAGAGTGTGCTGGATATGATTTCCTTCCAACGTGTAAAGACACCGACTGCCGCTGCCGCCTTCCTCGTTAATCATCTTACTGAGGTTTATGCCCGTGTGGTGAATGCGCAAGAGGCTATCGTGCAGAATGTGAAGCACCGTCTGCAGGTGGAGAAGATGAGGCTAGACAGACTGAGCAACACGATTCCTGTCCAGTTTTCGCTGGTGAAGACGAAGCAGGGAGCCTATCTCGACCGTCTGATGAGCCGTTTAAGCACAAATGTCCAGTCGAAACTATCGGAAGCCCAGCGCCATTTCGAGATTCTTTCTCAGAATATTCAGCCGATATTGGAAAGGAAGATGCTCAACGAGAGTCATCGTCTGCAGCTTCTTTCCCAGCGCATCCAGGCACAAGACCCCGAGTTATTGCTGAAACGTGGCTACAGCATCACGCTGAAAGATGGCAAAAGCATCCGTTCAGCCTCAGAACTGAAGTCTGGCGACATCATTGAAACGAGGTTTGCTGAGGGCAGCGTGAAGGCAAAAGTTGAATAATAGTTTATAATTTATAGTTAATAGTTTATAGCAATCTGGCTCCAGAAGCTCTGAACGTTGAGTTTCACACGCCCTGAAAGGGCAGAAGCTCCTAGCCCAGGGCATCGCCCTGGGTAATAAAGGACGCAATCTTGTCGCCCTGTAAGGGCAAAAGCTTTAAAATATCCACTGTTAACTCTGTTACCCCAAAACAAAATAAAAAAATGGAAAAAGAAGAAATGAAATACGAACAAGCCGTAAGAGAGCTTGAAGAAATCGTAGAAAGAATGGAGAATGATGAACTCGATATTGATCAGCTCTCCGAGCAGTTGAAACGTGCCAAAACCTTGGTGAAACTCTGTAAAGACAAACTCACCAAGACTGATGAGGAAATCAAGAAACTCCTCAACGAGGATTGATTTACGATAAGCAGAAACTTGTTGGAAATTGTAGAAGAAAGTTGAATTTTCGCGCACGGATCTCACGGATCTCACGGATTTTGGCTCCTTCGGAGTTTTGGCTGTGAGGCTTAGTGAGTACCGTTGCTTGCAACGAAGAAGATCCGTGAGATCTGTGAGATCCGTGTGCGACTTAAATACCATCCGTAAATATGATACTTAGGCATCGTAACTATCTTGTTTACGGCCGGGGGGTAACTAGGGTGAGTAGGAAATCGCTTTTTCTGGGAGTCTATATATATACTATATCTTTCCTATAGTAAACGAACCTTTACATAAGGAAACTCTTAGAAAGTACTCTCCCCTTACTTACCCTACCCACCCGTAGAAGGGCAGGTCGGGGGCGGTATCCTGCTGCGAATAGTCATCCTCTGCTCTTGGCGATGAAGTCGGTGAAGGGTGAACCTCGATGCCAACCTTTAGCGTTAATAATGTGTTAAAAACACCCCATAACCCATTATAATAGAGATTCTTATATTTCTAGCATGCGCTGTATATACAAAGTTCTTTTTACTAGGGTTCACCCCAGAGCCGAAAAGGTGAATGCTTGGGGCAAGTGTTCACCCCGCTGTTCACCATTTGGTAACTATCGACAAAGATACGACAAAAGGCTTCCTGTTTTATTTCAAGCAATGTTCGTTCATTGGCATTGGGGTTGTTGCATTATCCACTTCCTGTAAGAGGGTGTGTCATAAGTCTGGATAATAGTTGGTGTATAACAGTTGACTACCGCATGCACAACAGGTGTTGTGCATGCGCATATCAGCTGTTATGCAAGCGCACAACAGCTGTTGTGCGACCGAAGATACTGACTGTCTCAACAACATATCCTATCTCTTCCAACAACTTATTCTGTCTCTTCCAACAACATATCCTATCTCTTCAAGCAACATATTCTATCTCTTTCAACAAATAGAAGAGGGTGAATCATAAACTTATGACACATCCTCTTTCAATTTGACTTGAATAGAACGCAAACCAGCGTTTTACATGGTAAAGGTCTTGAAAATCCCTCACTCTGAGGAATTTCCGAACGCATATCAAGGCTAAGCCTAACTACAACCTTTGCACCCCACTTGTATTGTTTCTGCTTCTCGCAAATGTCCTCGCCCAAACTCCAGTAGAATTTGAGCATTTCCGTATTCACTTTGACAGCAGCTTTAAGTTGTGCCATGCGGAAACGTTTCTTCAGGTCAGACAATCACTTCACATAGTTCTTGTCTGCCATGAAGGAGTCGCTATTCACGAACTGCGGTATATTATCTTTATTTTTCATATCATTACCTTTTTTGAAATCCTTAGTTTCCTTTATATCAGAAAGTGTTGCTTCAATGTCTTCTATTATAGGCAACTGGCTCTGTATGTTTTCAGACATGAGCTTAGACATCCTTCTTGTAATTGTGCAACAAGTTATTGCACATTTACTTCGTCTAATTTGGAAACAGCTTGTTGTCAAATTGTAAGTTGCTCATTATAAAACTGATACCATTGTCTGATATACTTCAAGTTTCTGTATGAAAGCCCTTTCATATCTGGGAACTCTGCCACAACTTGTGGAAAGTTTACTCTAACAATCCCAACTCTTTCAGATAGCCCTCAATCTCCTTGTCAAGGTCAGCACGTTTGGCCTCCAGGTCCTTGATTGCCACGTAGTTTGTTTGCAACTTCTCAAAGTTTGTCAAGAAATTTCTGTTGTAATTCTTCGCTCATATCGTTATTTCTTTTTTATATTCAATGATTCACTGACATTGATATATTTTTCGTCTTTATCTGTTATATACTGATGGCTGTACTTTCCTTTTCCCTCATTTAGGATTATTACACCATTCCAAAAGGATGTCGGACTTATGGCATAGCTTGGGTCTAAACAGAATATTTTCTTGACACCGTCTTTTTGTTCTTCATACCCAATAGCAAGTACAGCATGAGCGCCACCTTTAAAAGACAGAGCGGTAATCAAAGGCGTGTCGCTATCTATTGCAGTCCTAAGTTCTTCTACAAAAGAAGTTTGGTCTGATAAAGATGCTGTATATTGAAGAGGCGAAGATGTAACCTCTTTAGCAAAAGAATGGGATAGCTTTTCTTTTATTTCGGAAAAATAAAATCCATCACGGCACAGTCCTTCTGTCACAAAGAACTCTTTGAAGAGTCTCCCTTTTGCGGTATTTCCCTTAAATGTTGTTTTCAAGTTGACAACTTGATTACGAGTAAGAACCTTTAGTATGAGCAGGTTCATCATCATGGAATATACGGCACAAGCCCCATCCATTTCTCCTTGTTGTAAATGGACAGGTTGCCACTTGCGGTTAAATACACTAACACCCGAAGCCGTTATATCTAAATCTTTAATAATCTTAATCATTGTCGCTTTGTTATATATCTAAATCTTTTGTAATCTTAATCATTGTCACTTTGTTATTCCCAACTGAATGTCCTTATTATAGAACGCAGTTTCTTTGCCTTTTCAAAACATTGTGTCCACAAAGACACAGCAAGTTATGTTTCGAGTTACTCGAAACCTTTTGGGTTACTCCCAAAAGAACTTGCCTGTCGGTGATTAGTTCCTCCGTAGTCGGACAATTAAGATGGAAAGAACATATAAAAACAGCATAAAAAGTTTCTGATTTTTCTCATAGACAATTTAAATTTTATATTTTTGTGCAAAATTAGAAACAATGACAGAACTATTTCCATGACAGTCCTTTGCTGTCTAAATCTCTTGTGCTGAAAGGTGGTATAGCCATCAATCTCACCGTTTTCTAAGTGCCAAGACTCTCGGTAGATATAGACCTTGACTTTACTGTGGATTGCGACCGAGAATCCATGCTCTCCATTCGCCAAGAAGTGAATAACGAGATTCTACGCTATATGGAGTCGGATGGTTCTCGAATCTGGTGCTGTGCTCGTCATCAATGATGCTTTTCTCTTATTCTTCTGCCAGTTCTTTCATCGCATCGTTTAATGTGTTGAAAAGAACGTTGATGTTTTCTTCTTCATTCTTGCATGCCTCCTTGAAGAGGGCAACAGGATCTTCGGTGCTGCTCTTGAGCGGAGTCTCGTTGAGCAGGATGTTGACATTGTTCAGCAACATGCCGTGAAGGGTAGGCATGTGGAGCTGGTGCTGCTCGCCCTCCTTGCTGCCACATTTCAGTCCGGCTGCGTATGCCTTTACGATAATGCGGACCAGGAGATGGATGGCCATCGGCTCATCGGCTAGACTGATGAGAATGCCGTGGGTGTAATCGCGTACATGTTCTTCAAGAGTGGTAAACTTGCCTTGAAGAAGCCAGGTGAAGTTACGCTTGTATTCTGACTCCATCGCCTTGTAAAGCTGGTTCGATTTGCAGGCTATGCGCAAGTAGTCGAGCATGGTTGGCTCAAAGGTCGGGTCAGCCTGTTTCATGCTGTCGAAGTTCTTCTTCATGCGCTCGTTGGCTTCCTCGGCAGTCTTGTAGTTGAGGCGTACGAGGGTAGAGAACATGATGTCGAAGAAGTATTGGTTTACCTCGCCATAGTGCTCCAGCATCATCTGCTTGATCTGTTTCGGGTCGTTCTTCTTGCTGAAGTCATTGCCTTCGATGGTAGCATCGATGATGCCACGTGCGTAAGCTTCGAAGAAACCTCTTACAAATGCAGCTACTGCCTGATAACTGTTGATTCTTTTGCTCATTTCTTGTCTGTGTTTATTGGGCTGTTCCTGTTTGGGAATAACAGCTTCTTATTCAAAAGTCTTAAATTCATACCCCTGTTCCATGAGCCATTCTATGGCCTGAGGGAGCGCTGTCTTCAGCTTTTCAATGCTCTTCAGCGAGTCGTGGAAGGTGATGATGCTGCCATTGCGGGCATATCGCTTCACATTGTTCACCACATCTTCTGCCGTCATCCATTTGGAATAGTCGCGCGTCACCACGTCCCACATGATGACCTTGTAAGTGCGGTGCAGCCACCAATACTCACTTGGTCGCATCCAGCCGTGAGGTGGACGGAAAAGATGGGCATGGATGATATCGTTCGCCTTATTGGTGTTGAGCACGTAGGAGATGACGCGGTGCTTGAAGGCACCGATATGATTGAATGTATGATTGCCTACCTGATGACCCTCTGCCACAATCTGATTGTAGAGGTCATGATTGCGCAATACATTCTCGCCTACCATAAAGAAAGTTGCCTTGATATTGTACTTTCTCAGGGTCTCTAAGATGAATGGAGTTGACTCTGGAATCGGACCGTCATCAAATGTAAGATAGACAGAATGGTCTTTCTTGTCCATTCTCCAGATGGCCTTTGGATATAACCATCTGAGCCATTTGGCTGGTTGCTCTATGAACATGGATAAAACAGGTTTATATGAATAATGAAAAGTTTGGTGTCGTGTTTCGCGACACCAAACTTTTTTCTATTTTTTACTGATTGCCTTCCGGCATTCTGCCACCTCTGCCATGATAGAGACGGTAGAGGTTGTTGAGCTGCTTCTCATACTTCTGCTCCAACTGTGGACTCACCATTCCGGTAGCCTCGCAGATGCTCTGCATGATCATGATCTGACGGATGCAGTCGTGCTCTGCCTGGAGGAAACGGTCGTTTGGCAGCGAGAGATAGTAGTTGAGGTATTGTGAAGCATTCTTCCATACCGCTTCAATATATTCCTTACCCTTGGCTTTCTGACCGGTCATCAGCCAGCCGCGAGCCATATCCAAGCCACCGCTCATATAGTCGAGCGTAACATTGTAGGCAGGAATCTCGGTATCAGCCTTCTTCAGAATGTTGATAGCCTTCTGTTTCTTGTCTTCGGCGATGAGCTGGAGGGCTGTCTGGGCGAGCAGGCGACGGTGGGTATAACACATACGCATGGTTGTCTCGTCGATGTAGAGTCCCTTCTGCTTCAGGTTGCCGAACTTGAATCGGGTCATGATGTTGTGATAAGCCTTCTCTGTATCGAAGTTCTTGGCACCTGGCTTGTTGGTGGTGAACGGAGTGATACGGTTCACAAGTCCCTCCTGTACGAAGTTGTCGCCGAGGTTCATATAGTTCTCTTCGCCTACAGTGAGTGCTACGTAGAGCGGACGGGTCCAGTTGCACTGTGCCAGCATTTCGAGCATCATGAGGTCGCCCTTGTAGAGTGCGCTCTTGCCGGCAAGAGAGATGACCATCTTGTCTGGAATAGAATCTGATGCCATCATCATGCCGCTCTTCTTTACAGCCTCCTTGTCGATGGTGACATAGAGGGTATCTGTAGGGATGAAGTGCATGTCAGGGTTCTTGCTGCGTACCCAGTTCTTCAGGATGTTCTTGAGCTCGAACGGTTCGGCACCAAACTGCTTCTTGGCATTCTCAGGATCCTGCTTGTAGAAGTCGAGAATCTGCTTCTTTGCCTCAGGTTCTACAGATACATATTCGTTGGTACCTGAACAGAAGTCGAGACGTGGCCAGGTGATTGGCACAGATGGTGAGTTGTATGCAGGACGCATCATCTGGTCGATATACCAGTCGGTCTGCAGGTAGCTCAGGTTACATACGCGGGCATCTGTTCCTACGCCTTCTACTTCCTGGTTGTACCAGAGTGGGAAGGTATCGTTATCACCATTGGTAAAGATGATAGGGTTGCCCTTCTCCTGGAGTGACATCAGGTAGTTCTGACCGAAGTCACGGCAGGTGTAACGGTTTGAGCGGTCGTGATCATCCCAAGTCTGTGATGCCATCTGGATTGGTACGAGAAGTGTGATGACTGCTACGATGGCTGTTACGGCAGTACCGCTGAGCTTCATCTTGCGCTTCAGAATGTCGATGATGGCGAGAACGCCGAGACCGCACCAGATAGCGTATGCATAGAATGAACCGGCATAAGCATAGTCACGCTCACGTGGCTGCATAGGAGTCTGATTCAGGTAGATGACGATGGCAAGACCTGTCATGAAGAACAGGAAGAATACAATCCAGAACTGCTGGATTCCGATAGGGAGGAGCACTTCCTCTTCCTTGCCGTTCTTCATTACCTTCTTCTTGCGGGTATACCAAGCCTGCCAGAAAAGTCCGATGAGACCGAGAATCAGCGGCATGCAATAGAATACATTGTGGCCCTTGTTCTCCTTCAGGTCGTCAGGCAATTTGCTCTGGTCGCCATAGAGTGAATCATCAATGAATGAGAAACCGGTAATCCAGTTTCCGTGCTCTGGCTCACCATTGCCCTGGATGTCGTTCTGACGGCCGGCAAAGTTCCACATGAAGTAGCGCCAGTACATGAAGTTGCACTGGTAAGAGAGGAAGAAGCGGATGTTGTCAAACTGTGACGGCATCTTCACCATCATACTCTCTCCGCAGCGGTCGTAAGGAATCTCTGTGCCTTCTACACCGCCCATCCAGTCTTCGTAAGCCTGGGCATGAGCCGAACTGTACATACGAGGGAAGAGCATGTTCTGGGCATAGATATACTTATTCTTGTGACTTACTACGAAGTAAGAGTCCTTCTCATCAGCCGAAGCCTTCTCCTTGCGCTGGTAAACCGGTGCGCCTTCCTTCATGACAGGCTTGCACATGTTGCCGTCTACTTCGAGGGCTACCTGTGATGTATAAGCCTGGCCATAGAACAGAGGGCGGTCGCCATACTGGTCGCGGCTCAGATAACTTCCCAGGGTAAAGATGTCCTCAGGAGAGTTCTGGTCCATAGGAGGGTTGGCAGAAGAACGGATCACGATGAGTGCGTAGCTGGAATAACCAATCATCAGCATCAGCATGCAGAGCAAGGCTGTGTTCTTGACGCGTGCTGAGATGAGAGGCAGGAGCTGCATCTTCTTCTTGGCGATGCCTGTAGATTCGTCAACGCCTGTAACTACCTCCTGCTTGCGCTTGTAGCCGAGTACGAACCAGAGGATAACCAGCACGATGATACCGGTAATGGCAGCAGTCCAGCCATATCCGTAGAATGGGATGCCGAGCATGCCGAAACCGAGAACGAAGGCGATATTCTGCTTCTTCTCGTTCTTCTCTGATGCATTACAGGTCTCGTAGATGCCCCAGATGACAGAGGCTACAAGACAGATGATGTATACGATTTCACCGGTATTGAACGGACAGCCGAGGGTGTTGACAAAGAACAGCTCGAACCAGCCGCCTACGGTGATGATACCTGGAACCACACCATACAATACGGCTACCACTACGAGGAATGAAAGGAACAGCGCCAGGAGCGAGCCCTTGAGGTTGGCATGTGGCACCTTCTTGTAGTAATAAACCAATACGATGGCTGGGATACAGAGCAGGTTGAGCAGGTGGACACCGATACTCAAACCGGTCATATAGGCGATGAGCACAAGCCAACGGTCGCTATGAGGCTCGTCAGCATGGTCTTCCCACTTCAATATCAGCCAGAATACCACAGCGGTAAAGGCAGAAGAGAACGCATAAACCTCACCCTCGACAGCTGAGAACCAGAAGGTATCGCTGAAGGTGTAGATGAGTGCGCCCACCATACCGGATGCCTCGATGGCAATCAGCTTGCTGGTGGTCAGTTCTTTCCAGTCGCTGATAACGAGTCGGCGAGCCAGGTGGGTGATGGTCCAGAAGAGGAACATGATACAGACGGCGCTCAGCAGGGCGCTCATCGTATTTACCATCTTGGCTACCTGGGTAGTGTCGCTGGCGAAATGTGTGAAGAAATTGCCTAAAAGCATGAAGAATGGTGCCCCAGGTGGGTGACCGATCTCCTGCTTGTAAGCAGTCGTAATAAACTCAGGACAGTCCCAGAAACTGGCTGTCGGTTCAATTGTGGAACAATAAGTGAACGCCGCAATGATGAATGCGACCCATCCGAAGATATTGTCCACTAATCTGTACTGTTTCATTATTGTTTAAACTTTAATGTATTATATTTCTTTCTGAATGCTTTCTCTGTTTCTGAATGCTTTCTCTGTGCCTTTCAAGAAAGGCACATTCCAGTTGCAAAGATAATAAAAAGATGAGATAATATGGATTTTTGCACCTGTTTTTTAGGCATTATTATATAATAAGCCTATACATTTAAGAAATGCTCTTCCAGTTTCTCTCTCGGCATATCTGCCGTATCGTGGTAGTGGAGATGATGATTTACGCAGGCGATGTGCTTAACGTTATTGAGCACTTCGGCTACATCATGGCTTACGATGATAATGGCGCACTCCCGGTTGATCTGTTCCAGCATCTCGTACATCTGTTTCTGGAAACGGCGGTCGATGTAGGTGTTGGGCTCATCCAGTATCACCACATCGGGTTTGGAAACAATGGCACGGGCGAGGAGTACTCGCTGAAGCTGTCCGCCGCTCAAGGCTGCGATATGACGGTCCTTCAACTCCGTGAGCTGCATCTGTTCCAGACAGTCGAGAACCTGCTGGTGCTGTGCCTGGGTGTATCTCGAAAAGAGACTTTTGGTCTTGCTGAGTCCTGAGAGTACCACTTCATAAACGGAGATAGGGAACTGTTTGTCGAGATGATTGTATTGGGGCAGATATCCCATACTGATTTCCCTTACTTCCTCCCCGTCTTTATAAAAGCGGATGCTGCCGTCTGTGGGTTTCATCAGTCCCAAGATGAGGCGCATGAGGGTTGTCTTGCCACCACCGTTAGGACCGATGATGCCAAGATAATCGTCTTTACAGACGGTGAGGTTGATATCGTGGAGCACCTCCTTGCCTTCATAGCCAGCAGAAAGATGCTCGATTTTTATGATTGGAGTCATATTATTTTAGTTTTTACTTCCCAACAACGATTTTCTTGCCCTGTACCGCTGCAGCCGCTTCCTGCATCGCCCAGTTCCAGTCGCCCTGCAATGGATTGATATTCATTGGCTTGGTGTGGCTCTCCTTGATGAAGGTTGTGGTGTTGCGGTTGGCAAATTCTGCCTGTATCAGGCAGAACTTGATATTCTCTTTTCGGGCTCTCTGGATGAGGCTCTTCAGCTGGGAGGCACTAGGCTCCCTGCCTTCTTCCTCTATGGCAAGCTGCTCCAGCTGGTAATCACGGGCAAAGTAGGTGAGGATAGGGTGGTAGATCACAAACTTGCGTACAAGGTCTGGGTCCTTTTTGAAGCTCTCCTTGATGGTGCTGTCTCTCTTGTCGATGATGCTGAGCAGCGACTGGTAGTTCTTCTCGAAGAAAGCCTTGTTCTTCGGCTCCAGTTGGCAGAGTGCCTTGAAGATGTTGCTGGCTATGATGCGGGCGTTTTTGCAACTCATCCATACATGCGGGTCGATGTTGCCACCCGGAGTCTTGGCAGGCTTGATGCCCACGGAAGTATCTATCACTTTCATATCCGGAGCGTTGTCCTGCAGCTTCTTCATCCAGGTCTGCTCAAAACCGATGCTGCCCACTTTCAGATAGAGGGCACTCTTCGAAAGTTCCATCATCTGCTGGGCGTATGGCTCGTAAGTCTCTGGATTGTTACCATTCGATACCATTACGTTGACATCTACCTTGTCTCCGGCAATCTTATCTACGAAATATTGGTAGGGAGGGATGGTGACGGTTACAGTAGGCTTGGCATTACTTTCAGCCATGCCAGCCTTTTGCTGGTTGCTTTTGCAGCCAACCATTAGGGCGCATATTATAATAAGGTATAAAAATCTCTTCATAATTAAACGATAAAACTCAGTCCATAGACCAATAAAACATATCTTAGTACTTTTCCGATGGTGATACTGAGTATCGAAATCGGAATATTGGCTCTTGTCAAGCCTAAAACGATGGTGATGGCACTTCCCAATAGTGGGAGAAAGGCGAAGAATCCCATCCAGGCTCCTCTGCCTGCCATGAATCGCTCTGCCTTGTCAAGACTCTCTTTCTTTACATGCAGATATTTCTCTATCCATTCCATCTTACCCATTCTGCCCACACCGTAGTTGAACATGGAACCAAGCACATTGCCGATGCTACCGTAGATAACGAGGGGGAGAGGTTCTAATCCAGCTGCCTGCAAGCCTGCCATTACTGCCTCGCTGCTGAATGGGAAGAAAGAACCTGCCAGAAAAGCTGCAGCAAGCATGCCCCAGTAGCCCCAGTCGATTAAGAAACTGATAATCCAACTCATAATAATATGCTCTCTGGTACGAGTATGTTGTAAGCCATGATAAGTACCAGCATGATGAGCAGCAGGATGAAGGAGATGTTGGTAAACTTACCTCTGGTGAATGTGATGAAATGGGCGATAAGCGGTGCTGTATTCACAATCAGAATGCCGCCCAGCTCCTGTATATGTCGAGGCTGGAGGACGATGAAGATGATGCAGGCAACCGATATCATGATAAACGTTTCGTAGATCATGCGGGTGCGTATCTTATCGCCGTAGCTGGTGCGTATGAAGTGAATGGAACCGATGATGGTGAGCAGGATAACGAAACTCAGGTTCAGTACCTGATGGTCGGTAACCTGCGAATAATCAAAGAGTTCGCTGTAGTTGATGAATTCGCAGAAGTGGTCAGCCAGCCCCTGTATGTTGTCGGTATAGAAGAAATAGCCGGCTGCAAACCAATAGGGCACGATGAGACCTACCAGTGTTGCAAAGAATGTCTTTACGCTAAACGAGAGGGTAAACACCATCATCATGATCCATAGGATAGGCATGAAATAGCCTATCTGCACGAAAACCATCGATGCCAGACCGATGCAGGCAAAGGCGTAGAAAGTCCAGCCTGTTGAGCGTTTATCCTGATAGCAATTCCAGATAATGAGATAAAAGGCGATGAAACACATCGTCACAATACTGCTTTTTAAAGAGAGGTGGGGGAGTCCTGCCATCGTCAGTAATGCCAGAAAACTGCAGGATACCATTCGGCTGTAGGTACGCATGAGGGCATTACGATTGTTCAGTTCCACCATCAGCAGGGTAGACATGGCTGTAAAAGCAAATTCTACCCAGATATTGGATACCAATAAACCTACTGCAACCCAAACCAGTGTGGCAAGGGTTGCAGTAATAGGTAAAGAGTAGCGGCTAGCCGCTACTTTATTTTGAAAAGTTTTCTTTCTTAACATCTAATTCAATGTTGAATGTTGAATGTTGAATGTTAAGTGTTGAATGTTGAATTAGGCTAGCGCCCTTGAGTCCGTTAGGCAATTCAACATTCAACATTAAACATTAAACATTAAAAAACTAAAGGTCCTGTCCGATATCAGAACGGAAGTACTTGTCGGTGAACTGGATCTTCTGTGCCTCAGCAAAGCTCTTCTTCAAGGCTTCTTCCTTGTCCTTGCCGTAGCTGCTTACGCAGATGACACGACCACCGTTGGTTACTACCTGACCATCCTTCATGGCTGTACCGGAGTGGAATACTACCGAACCTTCTACATCGTCTATGCCCTGGATAGGATAACCCTTCTTGTAAGCCTCTGGATAACCGCCGCTTACGAGCATCACGCAGACTGCTGCACGCTCATCAAACTCGATGCTGCGCTTGTCCAAATCGCCTGCTGCTACACCTTCGAAGAGATCCACGATGTCGCTCTTCAGGCGGAGCATCACGCTCTCTGTCTCAGGATCACCCATACGGCAGTTGTACTCGATGACCATAGGCTCGCCTTCAACGTTGATCAGACCGAAGAAGATGAAGCCCTTATAGTCGATGTTCTCTTCAGCAAGTCCTTCTACAGTAGGACGGATGATGCGCTCGTCAACCTTCTGCATCCACTCCTTGGTAGCGAATGGTACAGGGGTAACGCTACCCATACCGCCGGTGTTCAGACCGGTATCGTGCTCGCCGATGCGCTTGTAATCCTTAGCCTCAGGCAGAATCTTGTAGTTCTTGCCGTCGGTCAATACGAATACAGAGCACTCAATGCCGCTGAGGAATTCCTCGATGACTACGCGTGCAGAAGCGTTGCCGAACATACCGCCGAGCATCTCCTTGAACTCTTTCTTAGCCTCTTCCAGGGTAGGGAGGATGAGAACGCCCTTACCGGCGCACAAACCGTCAGCCTTCAATACATAAGGAGCCTTCAGCGTCTCCAGGAATTTCAAGCCTTCCTCTACGTGCTCGCCGTCGAAAGTCTCATACTGGGCAGTAGGGATGTTGTGGCGCTTCATGAACTTCTTGGCGAAGTCCTTGCTGCCTTCCAATACGGCGCCAGCCTTTGATGGACCGATGACAGGGATGTTCTGGGTGCGAGGATCGTTCTTGAAGTCATCGTAAACACCCTTTACCAATGGGTCTTCCGGACCAACTACCACCATATCAACGCCATTTTCTACTGTGAAGTTCTTGAGCGCCTCAAAGTCGTCTGCCTTGATATCTACGTTCTCGCCGACATTCTGTGTACCGGCATTACCAGGAGCGATGAAGAGTTTCTCACACTTCTCGCTCTGAGCGATTTTCCATGCTAAGGCGTGCTCGCGGCCACCGCCTCCTAACAATAAAATTTTCATTTGCTGTAAGTTATTGTTTGTTATTTGATGTAGAAGTAAACTCCCCTTTTTCGGGGGATGTTTACTCCTAGATATTTACTTGAGATAATCGAAGAAATAATTGCTGATGCGCTCATGCAGATGAGTGCTCTGATGACCTCTCATGTTGTGAGGCTCGCCAGGATAGACGAAGAAGTCTGGCTGGGTGCCTGCTGCGATGCAAGCCTTGAGGAAGGTTAGGCAGTGCTGTGGCACTACGGTCACATCGTTCAAGCCCTGGATAATCTGCAGCTTGCCCTTCAGGTTCTTTGCCTGATAGAGCAGAGAGGTCTTCCTGTAACCCTCTGGGTTGGTCTGTGGGGTGTCCATATAGCGCTCGCCATACATCACCTCGTACCAGTGCCAGTCGATTACCGGACCGCCTGCTACGCCTACCTTGAACACATCAGGGTGGTTGGTCATCAGCGAGATGGTCATGAATCCGCCGAAGCTCCAGCCGTGAACGCCAATCTTGTCAGCATCTACGTAAGGAAGCGTCTTCAGATATTCCACGCCCTTCATCTGGTCTTGCATCTCAATCTGTCCGAGCTGGCGGAAGGTAGCCTGCTCGAAAGCCTTGCCACGGTTCTCGCTTCCACGGTTGTCGAGGATGAAGAGCAGATAGCCCTTTTCTGCCATGTAGGTTTCCCAACCACGGCTAGAGTAGTTCCAGCGGGCATCTACGTTGTGGGCATGAGGTCCACCATATACATATATAATGGTAGGATACTTCTTGTTTGGATTGAAGTTTACCGGTTTCACCATTCTCCAGTAGAGGTCTGTTTCGCCATCGGCAGCCTTGATGGTACCGCAGCTGTACTCAGGCACATTGTAGCCCTTCCAAGGGTTCTCGGCAGTGAAGTAAGCGGTGCGCTTGCCGTTCTCGGTATTCACGAGGGCAATCTTGCGAGGCATGGTAGGAGTAGAGTAGTTGTCGAAGACATACTGTCCGTTCTCGCTCAAAGTGGCGCTGTGCCATCCCTTGCCGCAATCATCTACCAGCGTACGCTTGCCGGTTTTTGTATCTACGGCAAAGATGTTTCTCTGGATAGGCGATTTCTCGTTGGATGCGATGATGATACTCTTGCGCTTGCTGTTGAAACCGAGCACTTCCATCACTTCCCATTTGCCGGAAGTCAACTGCTTGATTTCGAGCGATTCTGTGTTGCTTGCCATGCGGCTTCCGTGCTTGCCCAGGGTGCAGAGATAGAGATGGTTGTAGCCATCCTTGCGGCTCTGCATGATGAAACTGCTGCTGTCCCAAGGCAGGAACTGGATTGGGTGGCAAGGCTCCACGTATTTCTCGTCGGTCTCGCGATAGAGTTCGCCAGTCTTTTCGCCGGTTTCTGCATTGTAGGCAGTCAGACGGCAGTCGTTCTGGTCGCGGTTCAGTTCGAACATATAGATGGTCTTGCTGTCCGGACTCCATGCGATGTTGGTGAAGTAGCGGTCGGTTGGGTCGCCAGCCTTCAGATAGACGGTCTTGCCGGTCATGCAGTCGAACACGCCTACGGTTACCTTGTGTGATGTCTCGCCAGTCATCGGATACTTGTCTGGTGCAGGAGTAGCAATGCAACTCTGTGTTTCAGGATGATTGAAACCGATTTCCGGGATGTCGACCTGCGGATAGTCGGTTACCATACTCTGGTCCATGCGATAGAAGGCGAGCAGTTCGCCGTTCGGACTCCAGAAGGTTCCCTTGCTGATACCGAACTCATCGCGGTGAACACTCTGTCCATAAACAATTTCGCGGCTTCCATCCTTTGAGAGCTGGAAATCGTGAGATTTCTTCTCTTTTGTCAGGGCGTTGCTGGTTACATCGAAGGTACGCACATAGAGGTTGCTGCCCTTCAGATAGGCGAAGGCGTTCTGCTGGGCGTTAGCCTCCAGGAGGTTCTCGCCGTCAGCAAAATCCATCTCGCTCAGCAGCTTATGCTTCTTGAAGTCTACGGTATAAGTCTTGCTGCCGTTGCTTACCATCACGATGCTCTTGCCTGCAAAAGGGAAAAGAGCATTGTAGAGGGCTCTTACCTTGATGTCCTTGGTAGGAGCAATCCACTGGTTGATGTCATTGATGCCGAAGAGTTTGGTCTCCTTGCCTGTCGTCTTGTTGACGAGATAGCAGGCATCCACATCCTGGCGAACGAGCTCATTGCCCCACCAGGTGCACCAGCGGTTCTTAGCTACCATGTTACGATAGTTGTTGCCGCCGAAGTTCAGGTCTTCCAATGTGAAGGTTTTCTCGCCTTTCTGAGCAGGAACCACGCCCTGAGCCTGTAAGTCGGTTGCATTCATAGCCATCATGATCATAGCAGCAAAAGATAATTTATAAATTGAATTCTTCAGATTCATTATATTCTTTACTTTATCGTGTTTTACCACCCATGCGTTGTGTTTTACAGCGCATGGGTCGATATGTCTTTAATCCTCGTCATCGAAGTCAACGCTGAAGTTCTTCTTGCCTCCGCGCTTGCCTCCGAAATCACGGCCACCACGTTTGTCGCCCTTGAAGCCACCACGCTTGTCGCCTTTCTCGAAACGCTTTCCGTCGCGCTTGCCACCGAAGTCACGGCCACCCTTGCGGTCGCCCTTGAAGCTGCGGCTTCCACGCTTGTCATCGTCGTCATCATTGCGTCGACCGCCACCGATACGTGACCGACCACCCTTATGGAACTCAGCACGCTTCTTCTCGAAGTCTTCCAGACGGTGAGTATGGAACTTGAAAGAACGGATATCGTCCTCCTCGTTTTCTGTCTCCTCGCTTACACGCTTCTTGAATTCACGTTCCTTCTTGAAACGGTGCTTCTGAGCCATCTCGCTCTTCTCGCGCTCTGTCTTCACAATACCGCCTTCAGAACGGAAGTCCTTCATCTTGCCGTCGAACATCACATACTTGCGGAATTCGCACTCCAAGCTTCCGTTGAATACAGGAATCTTGATAGATGGTTTCAGACCAATCTGCTCGAAGCACTCCTCGCGGTAACTCAATACCCAAGCCTCGTTGCCGGCAAAAGCCTTCTTGAAACGCTCACCAATCATCTTGTAGGTGTTCAGAAGGTTAGGGGTAGAGATGCGCTCGCCGTATGGAGGGTTCATCACGATGATGCTCTTCTCGGCAGGCTGTGTGAAGTCCTTGAAATCCTGCTGGGCGATGGTGATATCCTTGCTCAGACCGGCTGCACGCACGTTGAGGTTGGCAGTGTTCACCGCCTTCATATCTACATCATATCCGTAGATGTGGTGCTCGAACTCGCGCTCCTGAGAGTCGTCGTTATAGATCATATCGAAGAGATCCTGGTCGAAATCGTTCCATTTCTCGAAGGCAAACTCCTTGCGGAATACACCTGGAGAGATGTTGCGGGCGATGAGGGCAGCTTCGATGGCGATGGTACCTGAACCACACATCGGGTCGATGAAATCGCATTCGCCCTTCCAGCCAGTCATCAGAATCATACCTGCAGCGAGAACCTCGTTCAGAGGAGCCTCTACCTGCTCCTGGCGGTAGCCACGGCGGTGCAGACTCTCACCACTCGAATCGAGACTCAAGGTGGCATTGTCTTCTGCAATGTGGATGTTGAGGCGGATATCCGGGTTAGATACGCTGATATTTGGACGTGTACCCTGCTTCTCGCGGAACCAGTCAACAATCGCATCCTTTACCTTGTAGGTTACGAAGCGTGAGTTGCGGAACTCCTCTGAGTAGACTACTGAGTCAACAGAGAAAGTCTTCTTCACGTCTAAGATGTCATCCCACTTGATCTTCTGGATCTGATCATACACCTCTTCAGCGCTTCTTGCCTTGAAGTGCTTGATAGGCTTTAAGATACGGATGGCTGTGTGCAACTGGAAGTTAGCACGATACATCATTTCCTTGTCGCCTGTGAAAGACACCATGCGGCGACCGATCTGTACATTATTGGCACCCAACTGGGTGAGCTCTTCAGCCAAGACAGGCTCCAGGCCCATGAAGGTCTTGGCAATGAGTTCAAATTCCTGTTCCATTATTGAATTCTATATCTAATAAACTTTGTTTTTCTTTTTTATATTTCTTTGTTTTCGGTTTCATATCCTTGGTAACCCATACGTTGGCTCCCACTACGCAGCCTTCTCCGATGGTGATGCGACCGAGGATGGTGGCATTGGCGTAGACGATGACATCATTTTCGAGGATAGGGTGGCGAGGGATTCCCTTGATAGGATTGCCGTCCTTATCGAGAGGAAAACTCTTGGCTCCGAGGGTAACACCCTGGTAGAGTTTCACATTGTCGCCGATGATGCAGGTAGCTCCAATCACCACACCCGTACCGTGGTCGATGGTGAAGTGCTTGCCGATGGTAGCCTCCGGGTTGATGTCAATACCGGTTTCCGAATGCGCCAGTTCGGTCATCATTCTCGGAATGAGCGGCACTCCCAGTTCGTGCAGCACGTGAGCGATGCGGTAGTTGGTAATCGCCTTGATGACCGGGTAGCAGGAGATGATTTCTCCGTGGCTCATGGCAGCCGGGTCGCCCTCGTAGGCAGCCTCTACATCGGTAGCCAGAATCTTGCGCAGTCTCGGGAATTCCATGATTGCCTTGGCTGCAATCACGCCTGCCTTGGCACGCTGGTGCTGCAGTTCAGCCTGGGTTTCCGTTTCGCAGTCGTTGGCGAAGCAGAGACCGGCGAGGATCTGCTCTGACAGCATCTCATAGAGTTTCTCTACTCTTACTCCAATATGATATTTGATGGTTGAGATATTTACAGAAGAATTGCCGAAATATCCCGGAAAGAGGATAGAACGGGACAAACTGATGATTTCTTCGAGCGCCTTGCCCGAAGGAAGTGGATTCCCGTCTCGATGCTGATGGAAGAGACCCTTCAAAGATTCGGCGCTCGAAAGCTCCTCGATGGTCTCTGTCAGCTGATGAGTTAATGTATCTTTACTCATTTTCTTAATGTCTCAATAAAATTTGAGTGCAAAGATACGATTATTTTCTTGAATGACAAAGAAATAGCTATGGTTTTTTGTATTTTTTAGAGTGATTTTTTGGGGGATGAAAAATGGAAAGACCCATATACGGCGTTTTACCGTACATGGGTCTGGCTTGTCTTATTTTGCGATACTGTCCAGGAAGAGGAGCAGTCGGTTGGTGACGTTTACCTCTGAAACACCGGAATCGAAGTCGAGCGATACGAGGTTGAGCATTGGGAACCGGTCGTGGAGACGTTTCTCGATGCCCTTGGAAATCACGTGGTTAGCGATGCAGCCGAAAGGCTGGAGCGAGATGATGTTGTTCACGCCATCACGGATGTAACCTACGATGTCGGCAGGCAGAAGCCAGCCTTCGCCAAACTGGGCTGCGAGCGAAACCAGTCCCTGTACGTCCTTCGCATCATCATAGATATTGGTGAACGGACGGAAGTAGCGGAACTTGCCGGCTGCCTTGTTTACCTGGCGCAATCTTCTGCCTATCAGCGCCTGGTAAGCGCCCTTGATGATGAAATCGGGCACTTTGGTGCAACTCAGCCGCATGTGTTTCTGTATCTCCACGTTCACAAATTCCTGCAGGAAGAAAGGGGCAAGCAGAGGCGGAACCACCTCAATGCCGCGCGAGATGATGTTCTGCTCCAGGAACTGGTGGGCGAAAGGATTGAACTTCAGGAAGATTTCGCCTACGATTCCTACCTTCGGCAACGTTCTGTCGAGGGTCATCTGGTTGAATTCTTCGGCTGCCTGTTCCAGGAGTCGGATGAGTCCTTTGGCTGAATTCTGGGCGATAGGTCCGTCTATCAGCTGCATGTATTTATCGCGCAACTCTCTGGCAATGCCTGGTTTACGCTCTCTTACGATGCAGGCGTTGTACATTTCGTTGATTGCATCGCCATAGAAAATGGCGGTAACGATAATCTGACTGTATTTCAGCCAAGGCACATTGAAGCCGTCCTGCTCGTTGTAGTCTTGCTTGTCGTCTGTTGAGCCTGATGCTTCGCCTGTTGAGGCTGTTACACCGAGTGTGAGCAGCGGAATGTCCTGGAATCCATTGGAAATCATCGCACGCTTGATGAGGCCGGCGTAGTTGGTTGCGCGACACTGGCCGCCCGTCTGACTCATCACTACTGCCGTATTGTTCAGGTCGTATCTGCCTGATTTCAAGGCTTTGATGATGTCGCCGACGATGAGGGTTGCCGGATAGCAGACTTCGTTGTTGGCAAACTTCAAGCCGAGTTCGGCGCTCACCTCATCGCTCATCGGAAGTACCTCAACATCATAGCCTATCAGTTTCAGAATAGGCGGAATGATAGGGGTGAGGTATTCGGTCATGAAAGGAGCGAGAATCTTGCGATGAATATCCTGCTTAGTGAATACCTTGGTCTGCTGTAAATGTTGAATGTTGAGTGTTGAATGTTGAATTTCTTCAGCTGTTGAATTTTTCACTCTTCGTTCTTCACTCTTCACTTCCTTTACTCCCTTCAGGCTTTCTATCAGCGAGCGGACACGGAGCTTCAGAGAGCCGATATTGCTTACATCATCTATCTTCAACAGCGTGAACGGCTTGTTGTGGCGCTTCATGATGTCGCGAATCTCGTCCTGGATAAAACTGTCAGGACCGCAGCCGAAGCTGGTCATCTGGACGAAATGAACCTCATTGCCCTGTTCGGCTGCCCATTGTGCTGCCTTCAGAATGCGGTTCATATACGCCCATTGCTTTACGAGATAAGTCTCTGGCTGACAGTTGTATGCTTCGTTGTTGTCCTGGCTGGCTAATGCTGCCTCATTTCTTTCTGCCGCCAGGTCCTCCAGATTGAATTCTTTGAAATCTTCAAAGAGATTACCCCGGGCGATGTCTTCGCTGATGACGTTGACTCCCAGATTGGCAATCATCTCGCTCAGCTTGTGCTGAATCAGCGGGTCTGTATGATAAGGACGGCCAGCCAGCAGAATCGTAAGTCCCTTGTTTGGCTTCTGAGTCTTGTCTTCGTTCGTTTTCTGAGCCTCTGTTTCTTCATTTTTCAGAATCTCCCAGCCCTGTTTCTTAATCTCAGCTGCATATACTGCTTGAGCATAGAGGGCCTCTCTCAGCGCTTTACGGGCAGTCTTCTTGCTTACTCCCAGTTGCTTGAGATAATCGGTAATCTGCTTTTCCAGCGCCTTAGGCTGGGCAAAGTTGATGATGGGCGTATCGATCGGCTTCTTCAGATTGATGACTGACTTGATGACATCGCTGTAGCCAGAAACGACCGGACAGTTGAAGCTGTTCAGCGTATTCTTCGGGTCGTCATTATGCTCATAAACCACGTATGGCATGAGGATGCGGTCTACCTTCGGGTTCTCGTTGAGTTCCTTCAGATGACTGTGAGCCAGTTTAGCCGGGAAGCAGATATTGTCGCTCATCACCGTATTCAAGGCTCCTTCATACTGGCTGAAAGTGGAATCGGAAGAGAGAATCACGCCCAATCCGGCTGCCCGGAGCAGCGCATTCCAGAACGGATATTCCTCGTACATGTTGAGGATGCGAGGAATGCCAACCCATGTACCGTGAAACGCGGTAGTAGGTGGGGTAACTGTTTCTCTATCAAAGAGTAATCTATATTTGTATTCGTAGATATTTTTGCCTTTTATCCCGTTTGCTCCCTTGTTGTTGAACACACGCTCACACTTGTTTCCGGAGTAGAATCGGTTGCCGCCGGCAAAGGTGTAGCGGGAAACATAACAATGGTTTTCGCAGCCTTTGCATTGCAGTTGTTTGGTTTCATAATGAGCCAGATTCTGGAGATCATCGATGGTTCTTGATGAGGCAGGGTGCTCGTTTTCTGCAGATGTGCGATGTTTGTAATCTGCCGCCGCATGAAGGGCACAGCCGTAGGCGCCCATCAGTTCAGGCATGTTGCTTCGTGCCACTTCAGTATGGGTGAGCAACTCAAATGCTCTTACCACCGCATCGTTTCTCATCGTACCACCCTGCACAACGATTTTGCCTCCAAGGTTCTCATTACCATGGAGTTTCAATACCTTATAAAGACAGTTCTTGATGACCGAATAAGAGATTCCGGCAGAAATATCAGCTACAGATGCGCCCTCTCTGAGCACCTGTTTCACCTTCGAGTTCATGAAGACGGTGCAGCGGGTTCCCAGGTCGCAGGGAGCCTTCGACTGGCAGGCGAGTTGGGCAAAATCGCCTACAGAATAACCCATATTGTTGGCAAAGGTCTGGATGAATGTTCCGCAGCCCGAACTGCACGCCTCGTTCAGTTCCATGCGCACCACAGCCCCTTTCTCAACGAAGATTGCCTTCATGTCCTGTCCGCCGATGTCCAGGATAAAACTCACGTCAGGCATGAGTGAGGCAGCTGCTCTTTCGTGCGCCATTGTTTCGATAATGCCGCTGTCGAGGCCGAAAGCCGCCTTGATGAGTTCTTCGCCGTAACCTGTAGAGCAGGAACCTACGATTTCCAGTTCAGCGCCTCGCAATGCAGCTTCCTGCTTCAGGGCGTTCAGTCCATCCGCTACTGCCTTGATCGGATTTCCCAGGTTCAGGCGGTAATTGGTAAAGACAATATCTCGCGTAGGCGTCTCCGCATTCACCCTTACCGCAACAATCTTCGTCGTAGTAGAGCCCGAGTCAATACCAATCACAACCTGCTGTTTCCCTTTATTCAGCGGTTGGGTTTCGGTAGCGAATTTCGTTTTTGATTTGAGCCATTCCTGGTGCTCTTTCTCATTCTTGAACAGAGGCAGCAGACTGCTGGTCCATTCCGTTTGTATTTCTTTTTTCATCCGGCTTCTGAGAACAGATACTGAGGCAGCAGAATCAGCCGATTTAGCCCGGTAAGCACAGCCCAGAGCCGGAATGAGATTGCTGTTTTCTGATACGATGAAATCGTTTGGAGAGAGATGGAGATAATCGCAGAAAGCCTTGCGGAGAGCCGGAAGAAAGGTCAGCGGACCGCCGCAGAGCAGGATAGGAGCCTCGAAGCTGATGCCGTGAGAAAGCGTAACCACCGTCTGTACGGCGATGGAATGGAAGATGCTGGCTGCAATATCGGCTTCGGGCAGATTGCGCGCCATCAGGTTCTGGATGTCGGTCTTAGCGAATACGCCGCAGCGGGCAGCCATCGGATAAACGTGCTCTGCCTTCATCGCCAACTCGCTCATCTTCTGGTTTTCTACGCCCATCAGCACACTCATCTGGTCTATGAAAGCGCCTGTTCCGCCGGCACAGTTGCCGTTCATGCGCAGTTCCATATTTCCGTTTTCCTTGAAGAAGATAACCTTCGCGTCCTCGCCACCAATATCGATGAGCGCCTTCGCCTCAGGATGGGCAGTACGGGCATAGACCGATGCAGCCACCACCTCCTGTACAAACTCCGCCTGGAGCTGTTCGGCAGTAGCCATTCCTACGCTTCCCGTTACGCAGATTCTTGCCTCTGCATCGCCCGTGAGGGCTAAAATCTCATCGAAATATTGCGACACAAGTTCGTTGACACGAGCGTTGTGGCGTTCGTATTTTGAGTAAATTACCCGGTTATCGCTGTCGATAACGGCTATTTTGGCTGTCGTAGAGCCAACGTCCAATCCTATGTAATAAATCTTCTCCATTTCTCTTATCTCAAGTATTTCTCTTATCTTCTAGTATCTTCTTATCTTCTAGTGGCTTTTCCCAAGTTCATCTGCTCTCTTCTCATATCCCTGAAAGCGCTCCAGGCTATCGGAACCGCAACGGCAAACGAGCAGCAATCTGCCCACATCTGACACATCTCCACGCCCAGCAGCCCGAAGAAATAGGGCAGGATGAAGATGAGCGGAATGAAGAAAAGTCCGCTGCGTGCTGCCGCTACGATGTTGGCTCTCACCGGTTTACGGATGGTCTGCATCAGCATGTTGGTGAGCACGATGCTGGCTACGAGCGGAAAACTGAGCACCTGCCATCGCAAAGCCACCGAACCTACGGCTATAACCGCTGCATCATCGCGGAAGATACTGATGATGGAAGTTGAGAAGATGAAGCCGAGAAGGGCACAGACGCTGAGGAAAACCGTGCCGCATTTGATGCAGAAAAAGTAGGCTTCTCTTACGCGGTCATAGAGTTTGGCACCGTAGCAGAATCCGCAGAGTGGCTGGAATCCCTGACCCAGACCGATGACCATCGCATAGGTGAAGAAGGAGATGCGGGTAACGATGCTCATGCCCGCAATGGCTGCATCGCCAAACGCACCTGCTGCCACATTGAGCATCAGCGTAGCTATACTTCCCAGTCCCTGTCTTGACAGCGAAGGGGTTCCGCCGAAGATAATCTCCTTGGCAAAGGCGCGGGTAGGGGTGAAATTGCTGAGACGGATGCGGATGTTCTCGCCTTTATGCGTCATCCAGAACAGCATGGCGCAGCCGAAACACTGGCTGATGAGGGTGGCTACGGCGGCTCCGGTAATGCCCAGCTGGAAGTAGAGAATGAGCAGAGGAGCCAGAATCAGATTGAGCAGCACACCCGACATGATGCCTTTCATCGCATACATCGCATTGCCCTGGAAGCGCATCAGGTTATTCAGCGTAAGCGAGGTGGTCATAAAGGGAGCACCCAGCAGGATAATGCCCAGATAGCGTTCTGTATAAGGAAGAATGGTGGGCGTAGAACCCATCAGAAGGCAGAGCGGAGTGAGGAACACATGACCCAGAATGGCGATGAGGAGACCGGTAAGAAAACTCAGCACAAAGCCCGTGGCTGCCATCTTCTGTGCCTGTTCCGTATGTTTGGCGCCCAACTGTCGCGAAACATAATTGCCTGCACCATGGCCAAACAAGAAACCAATCGCCTGGATAACAGCCATTGCTGCAAAGGAAACGCCTACCGCTGCCACACTCTGCGTGTTGATGCTGCCCACGAAATAGGTGTCGGCGAGATTGTACAAACTCGTCGACAGCATACTGATAATCGTTGGTATGGCCATCGTGAAAATCACATGATGCACAGGGGCATGTGTGAGGAACGTATAGTTGTCTCTTTTCTCTTTCTTCATATTTTATGATGCTCTTTTTGGGCATTTCAACCTGCAAAGGTACATAAATATCCACAAAGTTGGACAATTATGAACCAACTTTTATAAATTTATAAGAAAAGAGTTGCATTATTCATAAAATTATCGTATTTTTGCACCGCAATTGAATATATATACAAAACGGATTACTAATGAATGATGAGATAAGAATCATACCGGTAACAACAAAAAAGGGGCTGAAAACCTTCATTCAGTTTCATTATGATCTCTACAGAGACCATAAGTTTGCCATTCCTTTTTTGCGTTTCGACGAGATGAATACGCTGGACCCGAAGAAGAATCCTGCCTTCGAATTCTGCGAGGCTCAATACTTCCTGGCGGTTGACAGCGAGGCTCGTATCGTAGGTAGAATTGCTGCCATTATCAACCATCGTGCCAACGAAGAGTGGAACAAGAAGCAGGTTCGCTTCGGCTGGTTCGATTTCGTGGATAATGTAGCGGTTTCCTGTGCCTTGTTGCGTGCGGTAGAAAACTGGGGCAAGAGCAGGGGAATGAACGAATGCGTAGGTCCGCTCGGATTTACGGATATGGACCGTGAAGGCTTGCTCATCGAGGGCTTCGACCGGAAGTCTACGATGTATATCAATTACAATTATCCTTATTACAAGACGCATCTGGAGAGTTATCCGCTCTATGAGAAGGATAACGACTGGTTGGAGTACCGCATCAGAATTCCGGAAGTGACGCCGGCTAAGTTTGCCAAGACTGCCCAGATGATAGAGAGCCGATATAATCTGCATGTTCATAAGTTTACCCGCCGGGAACTGACCTCGGGAGGAATGGGCAGGAAGGTGTTCGAAATCGTGAACGAAACTTATAAGAATCTCTATGATTTCCAGCAGCTTACGGAGAAGCAGATAGATGAATATGTAAATACTTATATCAAGAAGGCTGACTTGAACCTGGTAACGGGTGTGGTGGATGGCAACGCTGGCAACAAGCTGGTAGCCTTCGGTGTTTCCTTCCCTTCGTTTACCGATGCGCTGCGCGAGATAGGCAATGGCAGGCTTTTCCCTACGGGTTGGCTGAAGGTGCTGAAGGTTCTGAAGTGGCACAAGACGGATACGGTAGATTTGCTCTTGATAGGTGTTCTTCCGGAATATCGCAAGAAGGGAGCCAACGCGCTTATTTTTGCCGATCTTATAGAGCAGTATCGCCGTTATGGCTTTAAATGGGCTGAGGCAATGCCGCAGATGGAGACCAATACCGGTGTTCAGAGCCAGTGGCAGTATCTGGAGAGCGAACAGCATCGCCGTCATCGCTGCTATAAGAAGAAGATTTAAAAATCTCTGTTTTGAGCCGTTTAGGCGTAAAAAAGATAGAAAATGGGCTAAAAAGTTAACGAATCTAACTCGCTCTAAATTGGACTTTGATTGAAAATCAAGAAGTTGGTCGTTTGCCTATATTATATAGGTAACAATATGGAAACGAGCAGACTTCTGCTCGTTTCTGTATTTTGCAATATGCAAAGAACGCCTCAATTCTGGGACAAAGATACGATATTTTTCTAAATATCCACTGATTTACAAGAGGAATTTTATGGAAATTAGAACTTTTTATAGTAAAACCTTGCTTCGCAAGTAATTTGAGATAAGAAACATCAGTGAATCCAAATTTAATGTATATTGTCAGTTTCCACAATTTTCACCGTGGTACGCCTCCCAACAATATGTACCACAGTGAAACTTCGTTTTTTATATAGTTGCGCGAAAAAACATCAAGTCAATTCGTGTCATCATCTGTCGAGCCAATTCTTCAATTGCATGATTTTGTCTTTGCTGACCACAATTCGCAACTCAGGAAATCCATGAAGGCTAATGGTCATTTTGTATTTGAAGAAATTGGTGAGTTTGTCAATGCGCTCGATATTTACCATATATTGGCGGCTGACACGGAAGAACAAATTGGGATTCAGTTGCTGTTCCAAGTCACTCAAAGATTGATTGATGGTTACAGAATTACCATCACTAAGGTATGCCCTAACGACACCATTCTCTGACAAGAAATAACTGATGTCAGTTGTCTTGACAAGTTTGAAGCCATCATAGATATGCACAAGGAAATTATCTCTCCATTTCTTGCCTGTTGCCATCCCCATTTTCTCCATCAGATCTGAGTAATCTATGACTTTGCTGCACAGGGCTTTAGCCTTTATTAGAGCTTTCTCCAATTCTTCTGGCAATATCGGTTTCTGAAGATAGGCGATGCCATTGCTCTTGAATGCTTCCAAGGCATATTCATTATAAGCCGTGGTGAATATCACAGGCGAAGTTGGGGCTATCTCCAAGAAAGCCTCGAACACATCACCATCGCCCAGTCTAATGTCCGCAAAGATTACATCCTCGTCATGCGGATTTTGCAGATAGTCGATGACCGCTCTAACTGTCGTTAACGGTCCTTGTATTTCCATAGAGTTGTCTATGTTTTGCAAGAGGCGTTTCAGTCTTGAAAAGCCACGTTCTTCGTCTTCTATAATTAAAACTTTCATGATTTTGATAAGATTGGAAGTTTAACTTCAAAATATTTATTGTCGTTACTAACGACTAGTTCCTTTCCTAATTGACTATAGCGCAGACGCAAGTTTGACAATCCCTTTTGGGTTGTAGGTAAAGAACTCTTTATTGGATTCAACACGTTCCTTACTATGACATACTCGTCTTGACGATATATAGAGATAGAAAGTGGTGCTTCCTTGGTATGGCAATTATGCTTAATCGCATTCTCTACCATCATTTGTATGCTCAATGGCAAGGTCTTGTCCTTGCACCTTTCTAATTCTTCGGCGATTTCGATATGCATAGTATGGGGTGAACTTATCTCTTGGAGTTCACAATAGTTCTTCACGAAATGAATCTCTTCATGTACTGGCACCGTCTCATTATCCAAATGTGTGACTACATATCTATAGATTTCAGAGAATTTCAGAGTGAAACTTTCTGCCTGTACAGGATTCTCCTCAATCAAGTCTGCCAACGTGTTGATGCTGTTGAATATGAAATGCGGATTCATCTGCTGACGCAAGAGATTATTGGTAAGCACTACGGTTTCCTTCTCTTTTCTGATGAGGATGGAACAATAATATAGGCACGCATTCACCATGGTCAGCAATGTGGCGATTAATCCAAAAATATATAATCTGTCCCAATACACATCGTTCCCAGCATGCCAAAGATTATCAAATATGTTTTCAAATGCCACAGCCCAAACAGAATTGGCTAGCAGCAACAATAGAATATGGGTGGCAAAGCGAGGATAGCTTATCTTGTTTTTAACAAAAATGTTACCCAAAGAAATAGAAATCCACAAAGAGAATAATGTATAAAAAGAACAATATACTATGTCGAAGCACAAGTCCTTGAAAGTGACACCTGTACCCACAAACGTATCAAAGTCCATCAGTGCCCATAGCAAGTAGGAAAAGATGCATGTAGCGATGGATATGATGAACCAATTCTTTATAAGACTATGATATTTCTTCATATAACTCATTTTTTTGCTTGCAAATTTAGTGTTTTTTTTCGAGATAGACAATAGTAAGAACCATGAATGACGAAAAAACGCTCATGAATCCGCTATTTTCGCTTATAAACCATTCATAGCATAGTAAGATAAGGTTCATCTGTTGTTTTGAGTGATTCACACCTCAATTTCTCCGAATCACGATGATTGTACTTGCATAGTCTGAAATATCTTAATATTTTTGCACTCGAAAAGTTTAGGTTAAATCAAAAATTCAGAATATGCTAAGAATGTTTTTTATAGGTATCGCACTTCTCACTACAACGGCAGCACTTTGCCAGAACAAGAAAGAGATGGATGAACCTGTACATCACTTCTGCGTAAATATAAATGCAGGGTTAGGCGCGAATTACAATACTTGGTTCTTGGAAGTACAAGGGGAATATAATCCTATTTCTTTCCTTGGCATAAATGTAGGGATGAAATTTCTCAATCCGTGTAAGCAAGATGAAAGCCTACACATAGTATGCCCCGAAGGTAAATATGAACTTGACGAATATTCCACATTTATGTATCAATTTATCTTACATCCATCTATCAACCTATGCGCTCCATCTATAAAACTTGATAACGTTGGAGATAAGTTGATATTTAGAATGGAGTATGGAATTCTTTTACCTCTTAATCATTTCACAAAAGGGCATGCATATCCCCAGCCTGACAATGGGCAACTACCAGATTCATATTCGCCAATAGATATAAAGAACATAAAAAGCGGAACGCCATTTTATCATGAGACAAGTGTTTCAGCCAATCTTGTCAGTGACAGATGGAAATTTACTTTAGGATACACCTTTTCCAACCTTGACATCTACGGAAGTGCTAGAAATGCGTACTTAGGAAACACGCATATAGAATTTGAGAAAAAGAAAAGAGGAGATGAGGTATTTATAGGCATTGGATATTATTTATAATATATTTTAAAAGTAAAAATAGCAACATAATAAAATGAAAAAAAATGCATTAATAAGTCTTGCTATTATGGCAAGCCTTTTTCCTTTGTGCAGCATGGCACAACAGGGAGTCAAAGTAGATGTACATACTGGTGCAAACTTATCTGGTTTTGCTGGTGGAAAATCCTATGCTGCCCAAGATAGAAAAATGAAAATGGGTGCTAGTGTAGGTGTTGGTGTATCCTATGAAACAAGCAAGAAGTTTGTCTATTCTTCAGGAATAGACTTCTTGATGACGGCAGGTAGCTATACCGCCATGTCGGACTATCTTTATAATGGTGGACTAACAGCTGCATTCCCTTCGGTAAATTCAAGAGAAGTATCTATCCAAATTCCAGTCAAGTTTGGATATGACTTCACTTTGGGTGAAAAATTGCATTTCATTCCATCAGTTGGTGCATATGGTAGATTTTCCATGGTATCTATCAAGGAGAATGTAACAGAGAATACTGGTGAAAACTCAGGAAATAGCTTCAAATGGAACAGCTTCAACAACTATCAACATAATACCAATCGCCTTGATGGTTATAAGCGATGGGATGTTGGAGGCTTAATTGAAGGAAAGTTTGTTTATGCCAATCGTTATGCTGTAACATTAGGCTATTCTCGTGGTTTTCTTGACAAGTCACCTCAGTTTAAATTCAAGAACCACAGCTATCATCTGACATTGGGATATACATTATAGTGGTTCTCCTTGATTTTACAACAACAATGAAGACACTTTGTGGCAATTCTTGTAAAGAATAACCACAAAGTGTCATTTTTTATATTTGCTTACTAGAATTATCCAAATACCTGCTGCCACAACGTTTTGTTGCTTACGATGATCCTGACATCGGCTTTCATATACTTTTGCAGTATAGGAATATTTTGTCCCTGTGTACTCACTGTGTCTATAGCCATAAAATAGTTACCATCTTCCCTATGTATGAGCTTGGCATTATGGCTTATGATGTTGCAGTTATAAGAAGCATCGTCGTTGCCCTCGAAAGATACATGAGCCGTCCTTGGCTCATCGAAAAGATACAAATACTTGTATGGCACAAACACTTGCACTGTTCTTTGATTGATGACCTCACCATTAGCCTCTATGGATATAGGATAAGGTATCTTGTAGAAAGCAACTGCGAGGGCGAGGACTATTTGCACTCGTCCTCTAATCCACAAAGCTCTATTTTCTCTGAGAGCTTCAATAAAGTGTTTGTTTCCATAATGTATAAAATTACGAAATATTCCTACTCTTTTTAAGATTTTCGGATACCTCTTTTTATTTTTAGAAGCGAT